>ERZ1046148.272-NODE-272-length-33505-cov-6.465949_pt1 | contig 33505 bp, 31 predicted proteins | sample MGYA00383090_ERZ1046148 | MGnify/ENA primary metagenome ERZ1046148 (study PRJEB29581, sample SAMEA5548360) | metagenome | biome: marine; feature: coastal; material: water | depth 25 m | study: Short-term variability in the microbial, nano- and picoplankton... | reverse complement strand
CCAGGAGGTCCACCTCTGCCACTTGGTCCAGGAGGTCCACCTCTGCCACTTGGTCCAGGAGGTCCACCTCTACTCCCTTGTCCTCTTGGACTAGAGCGTTGAGGTTCGGGTTCGGGTTCTGGTTCATCATCATCTTCGAACAATGCTCCACAATGAGGGCATTCTGAATCTGACTCTCTGACTAATCCGTCACAGACTTCACAGGCAAACATATCTTCTTCTGGTTCATCAACAGCACCCGCTGATCCAGACATGCGTTCTAATTCGCCGTCTTTAGACCGGAATAATGAGAGCATAATTTCAACTTCCAAACCCTTCAATGCAACTTCAGTAGTAATTGCGTGTTCAAAAGCCTGAGAGAGGCTTTCTGGAGTATCTAATACACGACCATCATCCACATAGGTGACGTTTACTTCTGCAGCACTTCCGTCGAGTTTTACTTGCGGAGTTTCTACAGCAACTCCACGTTTTCTTGCGACTCTACGTACTGCCACTTCTGCCATTCGACGCAAAAGGTTTTGATCGATTTCTGCTTTTGTCCCATCTCCGATTTTCTCAGCGAGGAATTCCGCTGCAGGAGAACCTTGTTGCGTTCCTTTGAGGTGATCAGGTAAATCTTGGCCAAGATTTGAAAGAACAGATACAGCTGATTCTTGATTCATTTCTAGCCATTGATTACGTCTCTCGCTCTTCATTTCACGTTCTGCAACCGCTAGTTGGTTTACCATCGCATCGGTTGGTGAGTTTACGGGGTTTGTAGCAATTGATGACCCAGATAGTTGTTGATTTCCCAATGGCACAACTTGGCTTGGCAATTGCTTAGGAATAGCGCCGCTAACCAGAGTTCCACTAGATTGAACTTTAGGTAAATCTCCCTGTGCTCCACCAATATTTGGCCCTTGGGTGACGTTACCTTGCATACTTGTCGGTATTTGCCCTAGCATTGACGGGTCAATAGTTGGTGGTTGTTGTTGTTGAATGTTGCCGCTAATCTGAGATAGCATATGCGTAGGTAAGCCTTGCATCTCTTGACCATCTTGGCCTTGTTGCTGAACTGCTTGGCCAGAAACTACGCCAAAATTACGTCCAGGAGTCGCTTGTCCACCGCCAATAGAAGCATGATTCATGCCAGGAATATTTCCTGCACGAGATAATTCTTGACGAGCACCGCATTCCGGACAGAAAATACTGTCGTCAGGAATCTCGTCATTACATGAGCCACAAAGCAAGGCTATCCCCGACCACATGGAAATCATCTCCCATCATAAAGTCTTGTGATTAAGACTAGCAATCGCTACACTTACGGTTGTCATCATCTTGATTCAGGAAAGTTCATCCATTCGGGCCTTAGGCATTCATTCATGGGGGCTGGTTCGGTTACAGTCGTCGGCGGTGGTATTGCAGGTATTAGCGCAGCATTAGCACTTGCGGATTTAGGCTCACGGGTGACGCTTTTCGAATCTCGAGCGCATCTTGGAGGAAGGGTCTCAAGTGTCCGTCATCCGAGACTGGATTTAGAGATAGATAATTGTCAGCATGCTGCTTTCAGAGTTTACAATCGCTTTTTTCAATTACTAGGGCGTGCTAATGCTCAAGATATTGTCCGTATCCAAAGTAAAACAGAACTGCCTTTCGTTTCACCCGAAAAAAAGGTTTTTGCCTCATTGAGAACCGGTAGACTATCTCCTCCGAACCATATGGTTACCTCAATGATGAAATTCCCATATTTATCTATGAAAGATAAGTTGGCAATGAGAAAAGCTGTCAAGGCTTTTGCAGCTGAGGATGATGATGGACAATGGGATTTGGATAATATTACATTTGAAACATGGCTTGAGAGCAAAGGTCAAACACCGAGAACAATCGAGAGATTCTTCGGTTTCTTCACCTTGGCTGCTTTAAATTTGAATATTTCTGAAGCCAGCGCTGCTCAAGGAGTGATGTTATTCCGAAATGGTCTATTTGGGGAGAGAGATGCATTTGACGTAGTTGCATTCTCAAAGGATTTAGGACAAGCCATGAATGGTTCTCTTCTTACAGCATTGAAGGAATCAGGGGTTAATGTTCGGACATCTTCAACCGTAAAATCAGTTGCTAATGACCATGTGATAGTTGACGGTGAAAGAATTGAACATGATCATGTTGTAATAGCCACGCCTCCACATTTATCTGCAAGATTATTGAAGCCAATAAATCCAAAAGTCAGTGAAATAATTTCGCAGTTGGATTACAGAGCACTAATAGGTATTCACGCGTTCTATAGAGGAGAAAGATTACCTAAAGACTTCCATTTCGCTGCGATGATAGACGAACCATTGATTCAGATTATATTCAACCGTAGTCATGAGTTAGATGACCCACTTCCTGATGGAATTCAATGGGTTAGTGTTCCGGTTTCTAGAGCGGATGATTATCTAAAAACCAGTGATGAAGAGATGATTTCAGAATTAAATCGGGTTCTTGAATCTCTGTGGCCTGAAAATTCAGAAGTTGAGTTAATTGATTATTTAGTGGTAAAAGTACCAAAAGCAACCTTTGCTCCTACTCCCGGCAGTAGTAAAAATCGTCCTGACGTAGATTCTGCAGGGGAAAGTATCAGTTTAGCAGGATCGTACACTATGACTGGATGGCCATCCACGATAGAAAGTGCTACCAGGTCCGGCCTTTTAGCAGCAGCAAGGATACACAAAATCGAATGGAATAGTGATGATTTGTGGCCTAATTGGCCAATTGGTCCGCAGCGAGGCGATCTCGGATGGAAGGTGATCTGATGGGAGATAAGTTTGATTGGGGTGAACATTCTATCGAGCCAATTTTTCTGGCAGGATGGGATAGTCATCCAGGTATAGAGTCAGCTGAATCTTTTTGCACTGCAATCGCAACTGCACACTATGAAAACTTCCTGATAGCAAATAAGTTTACACCTACTGACATAAGACAACATATTGAGAATATCTATGCTTTTTGCCGCTATGGTGATGATTTAGGCGATGATGCACCATTTTCTAACCAAGAAAGACTACTATTACTCGATGCATGGGAATTGGATTTGGAAGAAGCAGCGCGTGATGATTGGAGTGGTAATCCGAGACACCCGATTCTTGTGGCTATTCAACGTACATCCAAGAAATTCTCGATACCTGTCGAGCCATATTGGAAATTGATTCAAGCATTCAAGATGGATCAAGTAAAAACAAGATACAAAAACTGGGATGAGTTGAAAGAATATTGTACTTTTTCAGCAGATCCGGTTGGTCATTTGTTCCTCTATGTTTACGGGCATGATGATGAGGAGATGCGTAGGATTAGTGACAATACCTGTACGGCCTTACAACTCGCTAACCATTGGCAAGATATATCTCGAGATTGGCAACAGAACCGTTCTTACATGCCAGAGGATACCATGGCCAAATTTTCAGTTGATTGGGATTCTTATGGCCAACGTAAAGCAACGGATGAATGGCGCAAAATGTTAGCCTTTGAAGTCGATAGAGCACAGGAATTATTTGATGCAGGAAAACCACTTTGGGAGATAGTAGATGCTCACCTTGCTGTCGATTTGATGATGTTTACCAAGGGTGGCGAAGCTATTCTATCATCGATTAGGTCCCAGAATTATGATACATGGAAAAAACGGCCTAAGGTTTCAAAATTTAAGCAATTAAGATTGTATGTACAAGCAAAGCGTGAATGGCGGCGAGCTAATAAAAATCATAATTAAACTTTCAAACTTTGAAAGGACATCCTCATAACCGATGAGTTATCAGCCACCCGTGCCGATTATCATGTTAGAGCGTCGCAAGCCTTTGGATTTGCTTTTCCCACTCAAGGGTGGCGCAGCGAATAATAACGGTTCACACGACTCTAATCGAATTTCTGCATTAGATCGATTACGTGCGGCTGTAATCCTGACAAAGGATGCGGTCAAAGCTGTAAGTTTGACGGCGATGGAAGCGCTAAGAGAAGGTGCTTCTATGATTGGAATTCTAGGTGAACAGGACGAACTAGTAGATCCATTTTCCCATCTGGAGGCTCCGATTTGGCCCAGAGCTCCTCCAGCAGAATTGATACGGTTGGCATACAACTATTGCGAACAATTGACAATGCGAGAAGCCGGTAATTTCTATCACTCATTCAAATATTTGCCTGATGAGCAAAGACAAGCTATGTGTGCTGTTTACGCTTTTTGTCGCCGAGCGGATGATATCGCTGATGGAGATTGGCAAGATAAATTCCCAGGCAGTCGCGGAGAAATGGATCCAGAAGCAGTTGAATATCGTAATCAGCTTGAGAAACTGCAGCAAAAAGATACTATTCTTCAAGAGGATAGATATCTCCAGAAAATCACTCAGTTATTCTTCTTCAGAAAGAAACTTTCCACTTGTTACAACGAAGTATGTAGCACTGACCCAGTATTTTTAGCTCTAAAAGACACCGTCAACATGTATAACATTCCTCGACAAGTCTTTGATGACCTGATTACAGGTATGGAAGATGACCTATACAACAATCGTTATCGCAATTTCGATGAACTGTATCTGTATTGTTACAGAGTTGCAAGTGTAGTCGGTTTGATGTGTATTGAAATCTATGGTTATGATGACCCACGTGCTAAGCACTTTGCAGAGTCTTGGGGTATCTTCATGCAACTTACAAATGTTCTTCGTGATGTCGGAGAAGATATTGAGCGTAATCGGGTTTACCTTCCTCTAGATGAATTGGAGAAGAACGGCATAACAGAGTCTGAGTTAGGCGAGTCAGTAGTTCTTAACACGGCATGGGAGCCATATGTTCACCACTATGCAAAGCGTGCTAGAACCTATCTCGATGAGGCTAAGCAATTATTGCCACTTCTACCTCGTAGATCGCGTTATTCTCCTGCTGCAATGATTGCATTCTATGGCAAAATTTTACGCAAGATTGAGCGTCAACAGGGAGATGTATTCACCAAGCGTGTAAAATTGAATAAAGTACAGAAACTATCTCTAGCAGCAACGGTATATCTCAGACACCGTTTCCTTCCAGCTTTCCTTGACCCAATTTGGACTGGTCTTTCGAGGATAGGTCTACTACCCGATGTATAATCGGGTTTTAGAATAGAAATAGATATTCATTTCACTCTGTGAAAGCCTTGATTGCTTTACGAGTAATATCGATAACCAAGTCTATTTCCTTAGAACTGATGTTGAAGTTTGAGGTGTAGCGTAGTGCGTTCTCTCCTCCATGAATTACTCCTAGTCCGTTTTTCCTGCACCAAACTTCAACTTTGTCAAAACCAACAACAGGAAGCCGTTCTGGATCTAATTCAGCACAGCAAAGTAATCCAGTACCCTGGACTTTGAGGATAGTTCCAGGTAATTCTTCTGCTAGTGCATTTAATTTACTAACAAATTCTTTACCTCTCTCTCGAATATTCTCTCTTAATTCAGGTGTTATGCGATCTAGTACAGCAATCGCGGTCTCAAGAGCGCGTGGATTGGTAGTCATTGTATTACCGTAAATTCCAACAACATACAATTCGCTAGCACGTTCGCTCAGTCCAAGAACAGACAGAGGGTATTGGCCTGCATTCAATGCCTTAGACCAGGTCTCTAAATCAGGTACTTCTGCATCTTGAAACCCTTCGTAATCTACTATAGAAAGACAGCCTTGTCCACGAATTCCCGCCTGGATTGAATCAACTAATAGCATAGATCCATGTTCTGTAGTCAAACGTCTTGCTTCATCATAAAACTCTCTTGTAACACAACTTCCGGGGTTACCTTCACCTTGAATTGGCTCAATCGCCATCAATTCAATGAAGAATCCTTCCTCATCGGCGCGCTCAAACATTTTGTTCAAAGCCTCGACATCATTTGCAGGAACTAGTAGAAGGTTATCTCTGTCACGGAAACTTGCAAGATTACGGGCATATTTACTCATGCAAGAGTGTGATATCTGCGCAGGTCTTTCTGTTCTTCCGTGGAAAGCTTTCTCGATTGCCAGTAATTTGATTGGTTTTCCTTCATGACGTCCACCCACGTCAGTCATTCTTTTTGAGTTGACATCTGCTATACGAAGGCTAACTGTTACTGATTCTGAACCACTATTCATACAAATGAATCGTGCAAAAGGACATGATCCCCGAGTATGACCTAATTCCTTGCGTAATCTATCTGATAAGCGCTTTTGACTAAATGAGGGCGTCATGACATTGGCCATAACCCAGTTTTTTGACATAGCATCGATAATTGCTTCCGGCCCATGGCCGCTTCCAAGCATACCATATCCGCCATTATCGTGTAATACAGCACCAGATGCCGTGACTATCCAGGGTCCACGTCCTGCTATGGCTACATATGGGTTAACCGTGGCTGGTGAATAGAAGTTGATGTAATCCTCCTGTAATGACGAGACCATTTCAGCTTCTGGCAAGGACATGATTTCTTCACCAAACTCTTCAACCAAGGATGCGTGAATTACAACCGCTTCTTCTATCGCTTTGCCCAAATCAGAATCATTTGCTGCGAAATCAGTAATTATTGCATCGCTAAGACCAATGGTCTCAACCGCCCCTCTTTTCGACCTGATGCCATTGAGTAACTCAATTACTGACTGCGCCATGTTATAGTGCTGTGGAAGTCATTTCTTGAATATTGCTCACTCATATTTCATTATCATTCTAACATCACATTGAATATTTTATTTTCTTGGTTTTAGAAATCACATTACATGTCATTATCAAGATCTATTTTATTCTTAATAGTGACCCAATTTGACCTGAAATAATCATTTTACAGATATTTTAGTAAATATCAATCCTCTGGTATGAAACGGTCTTTCATATATGCAAGAGGGAAGGAGATGGTATGTCTGGTAAACCTAAACTAGCAGTGTCTTCATGTCTACTTGGCCAAAGAGTTCGTTACAATGGCGATGGCGCTGAATTTAGACCTCTGACCAGATTGTGGGATGAACACCTAGAGTTAGTAGGGGTTTGTCCCGAGGTCGGGATTGGTATGGGAGTACCTAGACCTACAATCCGTTTGGTCAAAAACGATGACAAGATTTCTCTTGTTAATCCTAGAAACGATGAAGATTTCACCAAAAAGATGCTAGAATTCGCTGAAATCAAATCAGATTTCCTTGTATCAGATGGTATTTGCGGATTTGTTTTCAAGAAAGGTTCACCTAGTTGTGGGCTTGAAAGGGTAAAGGTCTACAAAGATGGTAATCCTACCTCAAAACGCGATGGGATGGGTATGTTTGCTAAAGTATTCACAACACTTCATCCACACATTCCTGTAATTGAGGAAGGAAGATTGACTGATCCTCTACAGGCTGAAAATTTCTTGGCAAGAGTACACTTCTTCTCCGATTGGTTAACAATTGGTAAAGATGGATGGACTGCAAGTAAACTCATGGAATTCCATTCTGAACACAAATTGTTCCTATTGAGCAAAGCTCCAGATGCAAAACGTGTTCTAGGGCGATTGATAGCCAAGGGTTGCGATACAGGTGAACATCTAGATAACATAGCATTAAACTATATGACTACAGCACAAAAGTACCTTAACACACTCTCCAGTCGTGGAAGAATCGCTCATGCGATGGAGCGTGTTGTTGGTGGTTTGTCACTAGGGTTAACCAAAGATGACAAAAGAGAAATAATCCAATTAATCCATGATTTCAGGAAAGGACTACTTCCACGCTCTGCCCCGTTAACATTGCTCAACCATCATATCAAGAAGTTAGGAGCCGAAACACCAATGCACAGTAAATTCATATCTCCTATACCGCTAAGCATGGGATTGATGGCAAGAGTCTGAGGTGATTTATAGATGGATATTTACGATATTTCTTTTTTCCTTTCAACAATGTGGGTCGGGCCTTTTTGGTTCTACATGCTGGTTTATCCACAAAGTGAAAGGACAACTATGCTGATGAAAGGTCCTTGGTTCTTTGTTGGACCAATCGCTATTTGGTTTGCTATTACATTACTAAATCCGTCTGGATTGATAGAACTATTCCAAGACATGGTTAATCCTGCTAATTCTCTGGGAGCATTAGCCTCTCTGCTAGCAACTCCAGCAGGGGCTTCTGCAGCATGGGCTCACATGGTGGCAGGAGATATCTTTGTCACAAGGTGGATTTGGAAGAGAAGTTTAGAACAGAATACAAATCACTGGGTAATGCGCTCATCGGTATTCTTTGGGGTTATGCTAATGCCTATTGGTATAGCAATTCACATGCTTTTGGGCAACATGCAATCTGAGTCAGAAGATGAAGTGGTAGAAAATCAAATCTAAAAACACTAGATTGATATTCTGAACTTGATTTTAATTATGTTCAAACATTGCGTGTGAATGCTTGAATGCCAGTAATATGACGACCGATAATCAAGTTGTGTATGTCATGGGTTCCCTCATAGGTTTTGACAGATTCCAAGTTAGCCATGTGACGCATGATAGGGTATTCATCTAGAATGCCATTTGCTCCATGTATATCACGGGCACTTCGGGCAATCTCGAGAGCGATGTCAACGTTATTCATTTTAGCTAAAGATATCTGCTCAGGGAACCAAGTTCCATCATCTTTCTTACGTCCTAGGTGATATGCTAGTAGTTGCCCTTTGGTTATCTCACGTAGCATCCATGCCAATTTATTTTGCACTAATTGGTATGAAGCGATTGGGTGATCGAATTGAATACGTGAGAGTGCGTAGGTCTTTGCACTATGGAAACAAGCCATAGCAGCACCGAGCGCACCCCATGAAATGCCAAAACGAGCGTTGTTAAGGCATGAAAATGGACCTTTTAGACCCTTGACACTTGGTAACATTCTGTTTTTTGGAATCTTACAATCTTGGAAAACCAATTCACTCGTTATACTTGCGCGCAGAGAGTATTTCCCTTTCATTTCTGGAGCGGAAAACCCGACATCATCCTTCTCCACTATAAATCCGCGAATCACGCCATCTAACTTAGCCCAAACCACAGCAACATCAGCAATAGTTCCGTTGGTAATCCACATTTTCGCTCCGTTGAGCAAATAATGATCTCCCATGTCTTCTGCTTTTGTAATCATGTCTCCTGGATTGGAACCATAATCAGGTTCTGTTAGTCCAAAGCAGCCAACCCATTCTCCACTCGCTAGTTTTGGCAAATAGTATTCCTTTTGTTCTTCGGTACCGAAATCCCATATCGGATACATAGCAAGAGAACCTTGTACTGAGGCGAATGAACGAAGCCCAGAGTCTCCTCTTTCGAGTTCTTGACAAATCAATCCGTATGCCACATATGATAATCCAGGGCAACCATATCCTTCCAGTGGTGCTCCAAGAACTCCCATTTCACCGAGGGCGACTCTCCATTCATCAGGAAATACTCCATCGGCACAGGCCTGTTCGATATTCGGAATTACTTCTTCGTCGACCCAGTCTCTGACCATGTCGCGAATCATTACTTCCTCTTCTGAAAGCAGGCTTTCAATGTCGTAGAAGTCTAGTCCTTCAAAGGGCTCCATGCCTTGTTTGCGGTAATGGGACCTTCATGAAGGTTGGCCTATTTTTTCTTCTTGTCAAAGCCACGTAATTCTCTGTACTTACGTTGTAACCATGGGCTATTCCAGTAAATCATGCCAATAAATACTCCTGGGACAGAGATTACTACAACGACTGCTAATATTGTAGCGAGCATACTATCGGTCAATTCACTGGATAGTGGTTCAAATGAGATTACACTTCCTCGACTGCTAATCAGGAAACCTGTTCTTACATCATTCTCCCAAGCCATAACTAAACTATCACCAGCGAGTGCTGTATCTGTAGTGATCACATCTTCATTTAGAAGCAAGGTATTCGAATCTGTAGTTTCAGGGTTTTGTCGTATCATACCAAAGGGGGCGGTATAGAGCAAGGTAGTAGAGTCAATTCCCCGATTTTCTCCAACCAAGTCTCCTCCGAGGTCTTTTAATTCCCAGATTAATTCCATCGTAGATGATGACGCGACATCTGGATTTATTCTCAAAGTTCCAATTCTTGCATTAGAACCGTAAGTTGTGCATTCATTCAATGCTCCATCATCACAAGAAATACCAATCCACGTGTCGGAACTTGTACCGCTAATCCAAGACAGTACACCATCTCTATCTATGACGAATATTCCATCACTAAGTGTTACGGCAAAGCATATGCCATTATTCGATTTATGACAACTAACATCGGTAATCGCTGAGTCCTTACTGCCGTTTAATGCTTCAAAACCAGATCCATTGGAGTATTTCCAGATATTGCCACTTTGTGCAGCCACATAAGCATGGGTTCCACTTTGAACCCAATCCATTGCTACCAAATTTTCATCTGCCATCTCTGCAGCAACCTGAACCGTTTCGATCGCATGACTTTCACCGATATAACGCAGCATAGTACCAGAGTCTCCCAGCAAATATGCTGTATTTCCGCGTGGATGCCATGCTGCCGCATTTAGTGAATGATTGACCTTCTTTTCTAACTCGATATCACTAGATCTATCATCAGCGCTTGTTGCCATCAAGAGATGTGAATAGCCATTCACTCCGAATAATAGAACATGTTGACCACTTGGAGATAGTTCACCTCCTGATATACCAAGGTCAAAATCTGCAAGTTTATCCTCCACTGCCAATTGGATAGAGGTGGTAAATGCTGCTGATGCTATTGGAATCATCAGCAGGGCCATCAGGCAGGCCAAAACTCGTCGCATGTCCTGTGCAGAAGGAACTGGACAAAAACCCCGCTGGTCTTTACTACGTTCTGACGGTGGGCTTATGATGCAAGTGCTAATGGCTTGGTCATGGAGACATTTGAGGTCAAGCGAGGATTAGTAAAAAGTATCGGGGGTAATGCTGGATTGGCAAAGATGGCTACAGAGTATTTTAACGATGTTCAAGTAGATCATGAAGGGAAACTTACCGCTAATTTTGGTATTCTAAAACACGTCCAATGTAGTTTCAATGAGAAAGGGAAACTAGATGTCGAGGTCGACCAGATGAAGGGGTCTGACCTTGGTGATTTTCTAGAGAGTGATGGAGGTCGAGAAAAAGCACTTGAATCGCGTAAGAGATGGTCAAATTTCCTCGACGCAGCTACTGGATATAATCCTAAACAGCGTGGAGATAAGGCTAAAGAGGCTGGAAAGAAGATTTCGAAGGCTAAATCATCTATTTCTATGGCACGTAAGTTGATGTCAATTTCGGAGAAGATGACGGATGATACAAAAGATGAAGCAGAAGTCCTAATTGCTGAAATAGAAACCAAACTCGAAGAAGGGGATGGTACTCGTGCAGCATCTCTAAGTGAGAAATTGAATAAGTTACTATCACCTTGAGGTGGTCAAATGGATGCGTTAAGCGAGAAATGTGCGAGAGTCGATGAACTCTCGCAAATGGACCGTGAACGCCTATCTCTGATGATAGGAGATGTTGATGAATCAGTTGGTATCGACCATCTAGTTGATTGTTTGGCAGATGAAACCAGTCTTGGTGGTGACGGAGTTATCAGATGCTATGTCGGTTTTGAACCGAGCGGAAAAGCCCATATCGGTTGGAAAGTGCTTTCATTGCAATTACGTCGAATGCTTGATGCTAAGGCTAATGTTCTCATATTTTTAGCAGATTGGCACGCATGGGTTAACGATAAATTCGCTGGCTCAATGGATTCGATTCAATTGACAGGGCGATATATGGAAGATACTTTCAGAGCTTTACTAGGACAGCCTCCAGAGGGCGAAGGACCAGGTGAGTTGCGCTTTGTATATGCCAGTGCGATTATGGATGATGGTGAATATTGGGCTAGAGTACTAAGGTGTTCAAAGAATATGAGCTTAGCACGTGTAAGGAGAACTTTTTCCATAATGGGTCGTGATGAAGATTCAAGTGATGGAGACCTTTCTCGTTTCTATTACCCCGCTCTTCAAGCAGCAGATATTTTCGAATTGAATATCGACGTTGCAATCGGTGGTATGGATCAGAGGAAAGCACACATGTACATGCGTGATGTTGCAGACCGTTGGGGATGGGATAAAGCGACTTGTTTGCATACTCCAATTATTTCCAATCTCAAAAGCAAGGGTGCTCGGATGGAGTCATTCGACCACAAAATGAGTAAATCAGATCCAAATGGAGCCATTCTTCTACACGATAATGAAAAGGTTTTATCGAAGAAATTGCGTAAAGCATATCTTGATCCGGAAGATTCCGAATCTCCTGTCTATGAATTGATTGAACATATCGTTCTGCCTGAACAAGGTAGTCTCGAAGTTGTTCCTAATCCTGAATATGGCGATCCTTCTTCATGGAATGATCTTTCAGCGATTAAGGCTGCAGTAGGAGATGGTAGTTTGCATCCTTTCGATGTTAAGATGGCTGTCGCTAGCGGTATTTTGAACGGTCTTGCATGTGTATCCGAATTCTTTGATAATAGTCCTGAAACGCTAATCGCCCTCGAGTCATTGAGCATTGATTAGATAAGGTTCATCAACGGCTTTCTGGTCGCAAGTTCATCCCCTGTGGAGAGACGGTGAGGAAATGTCCGAGATAGTAGTATTAGTCAAGAGAGTTCCAGATACCAATGCCCGTATTGTTGTCGACGGTGGTAAAGTAGATTTGTCAATGGTAAAATGGGTCATGAGCCCATATGATGAGTTCGCCATTGAGGCTGCATTAAGGCATCGTGAAGCAACGGGTGGTAAGGTAACTGCTCTCACCTTAGGTTCAGCAGATAGCGATAAAATACTAAAAGATGCTAAAGCAATAGGCGTCGATGAATTGGTCCGTGTTTGGGATGATTCATGGAGCGAACTCGATTCTAATTCCCTTCAGTCAGTACTCTGTAATGTGATTTCAGGACTTGGGGCACAAGCAGTATATTGTGGTAAAGCTGCAGCAGATACAGGTGCAGGTTCTACCTGTCCAGGAGTTGCGGAAAGACTTGGTTGGGCAAGTATATCCAATATAACCGAAATCTCATTCGAAGGTGGAATAAAAGTAACATGTCCAGTTGATGGAGGCTCTGCAAAAGTCTCAGTTCCATTACCCGCAGTAATTAGTTGCGATAAAGGAGCATTCAAGGTACGTAAGCCCAATGTTAAAGGTATTATGATGGCAAAAAGAGCACAGGTTGAAACTCGAAGTGAAACCGCACCAGCGGTGACAGTTAGTGTAGTAAATCAATCTCCACCGCCACAAAAGCCAGAGGGTAAGAAGTACAGTGGTGCTGATTCGGCAGGAGAAGTTGCAAGACTTCTCAGAGATGAGGCAAACGTAATTTGAGGTGATCTAATGTCTGAAACAATTGTAATAGCCGAAATAAATAATGGAGTAATAGCAGATGTCACCGCTGAATTGGTAAGCGCAGTAATCGCTTTTGGTGGCAGTCCAACTATTGTCGTACCGTGCGTTGATTCTAGTATTGCAGATGCGGCAGGATACGCAGGTGCAGGTCGAGTAATTGCTTGCAAGGATTCTATGTTTGCTTCTTACGATGCTGCAGGTTGGGCTAAATCGCTCGATGAAGTAACTCCTGTGGGTTCTATATTCTTTGCAGCGACTCCACGTTCGAAAGATCTTGCAGCAAGAATTGCTGCACGCCGTAATCTATCCGTTGTTCAAGATGTAGTCGCAATCGACGGTTCTAATCTTACCAGCCCAGTCTATTCTGGTAAGGCTATGCAAACAGTCAGTGCATCATCTGATGTCGTAGTTAGTGTCCGTGCTAACATCTTCGCTGCAGCTGCAGCGTCTCCTGCTGAGGTTAGTGTTATCGATCAATCAGGTGATGTCTTAACTGCAGTCGAAGAGTTACTTTCTCGTTCTAGCGAACGTCTTGATGTCGCTGAAGCGAACATCATTATTTCTGGAGGAAGAGGGATGTCATCTCCTGAAAATTTCTCTCATCTAGAACGAATCGCAGATGTCCTTGGAGCTGCAGTTGGTGCTAGTAGAGCAGCAGTCGACACTTGGGATGATATTCCACATGGCATGCAAGTAGGTCAAACCGGTAAGACGGTTAATCCCAATCTCTACATCGCAGTAGGTATTTCTGGAGCGATACAACATTTGGCTGGAATGCGTTCTTCGAAGTACATAGTTGCAATAAACAAAGATGCAGATGCGCCAATTTTCCAATATGCCGATTATGGGATAGTTGCAACTTGGGAAGAGACACTTCCGATTCTAGAACAGTCTCTAAGTGCAATGATGTCTTGATTATAGCCAAGATCCTCGGCCAAATCTGTGGCCGTTGACATAGGGGTTGGTTTCCTTCTCATGGCCAATAGTCGTCAGTGGACCATGCCCAGGATGAACCACAGTATCTGCTTCTAGCGGCCAAAGACGTTCTTTTATCATTCTAAGAAGCAAGTCCATGTCACCACCTGAGTCAGGTAAATCGGTTCTTCCAACTGAACCTTCGAAAAGAGTGTCGCCAACGAATAGGTGGTCAGAACCATCCTCTACTTCCAATTTTAGACAGCAGCCACCAAGGGTGTGCCCCGGTGTATGAATGATTTCAAAATTAAGATTGTTAAATGAAAACAAGTCTCCATGCTCCCATTCTATATCTGCAATTGCAGGTTCTGGAACCATAAATCCCCAGCGATTCGCTGCGGATTGAACAGTGGATTGTAGAAAGGCATCATCTGCATGTAGATGCCATTTGACATCATATCTTTCAAGCAGGTAGGGAATGTGACCACTGTGATCAAAATGGGCATGCGTATTCAATAGGGCAACCACATTTCGTTCACCTTGGTATTCACCAATCGTTGCATCTGGTCCAGAACCTTCTCCATTGTCTAGCCAAGAGATGATTCTATCGGCCTCACCTCCACCATCGATTATGACACATGTACCATCTTCAGGGTCGGTTACGACTGAACATCGTTGTTGTAGTGCAGTGACCATGAAATGCTCAATAAGTGGCGATTTCACCATAGTAAGCACCTCGTTACTAAATACTCTCAACCGTTATAGTTAGTGAATCAGTAGACCAACTTCCGTCACTATCACGAACCCGAAGGTCGAAGCGATGTAAGCCGATTGAAATCTTAACTTTCACTTTTGATTTATCTGCGATCTCTTTTCCAGTTGAATCAATCCATTGCCAACTCTCGATTCTCTCCTGAGGGTCGTAAGATCCTGTGCCATCCAAAGTTACAAGCGCATTTCCATCTGCATCTGCTTTGACAGTTCGATCACTACCACTATCTGCTTTTGGAGGAATTATTTCATCGATTGCAGTTTCTAATTCCGCCATTAAGTCATAAGAAGACTCGATATTAACTTCGACTATATCTTCATCCTCGTCTAACATACCCAGTAATAATGACATGTCAGTATCCGATTTTGACTTTTCTCCATCTTCTAACGCGATTAAAGCTTCAAACGCCTCATCCTTACCATAGAGGTCCTCGGCATTGATTTCGATTGCAGGTGCTTCATCCCAGTCGGAAATCGCTCCTACATTTTCTATAGTATCACTTGGTTCTGCAGTCGCATCGATAATTATCACCGGTTCACTTTCAGTCCAATCATTCTGATCTTCTCCACCAATCATAACAACGCTCCAGTCATCACTTGCGGCACAGTGTTCGGTCATTCCTTGATGCTCTACAGACCATGAAATGCCATTTTTATCTATCAGATATATGTGAAACCAAGCAGTTGCTAGAACCTTTTCTCCACCATCGATGAGATTACGGATAGGATGTTGTATATCTGCTACGATATCACCATAGTATTGTACTCCACCCATATCCAACCCTTGCCACAAACCATTGAGTGCTATTACCCTTGCTTTTGGTTCATTTCTCTCTATCAGTTCACCATCACGCCAACACTCAACTTCAATCGCCTGCTCTTCTCCTGGAACCAATCCATGGCCTTCTCGTGCCACGATAATAGCATCATTATTCCAGCCAATTGCAGTTATTACTTCACCAACAGTACCTCTTTGAGGACGTTGCCAAATCAATTGACCATCCCATGAGAATGTGCGAACATTTCCAGCCTCATCGGCGAGTGCTAAATCTGGCCCAATCGCTATGTGTAATGTATTTTGAATATCTGCATCGAATAATAAATCACCCTTTTCATTCAAGATATGAGTGCGACCTAAACCATCACTGTAAACGATAAATCCGTTTCCAACTGCAAGTTTTTCTGCTCCAGTGTCATCATTATGTTGCCATTTTTCCTCGGCACCGTCATAGCAGGTTAATCCGTTACTATGAGCGACTAATAATTGGTTATCCAAAATGTGTTTAATTACGGTTACTCCTGAAGATTCGATAACAGGTCCGTTGGTAATTACTACTCTTTTACGTTCTGCGAACGCCGAACTGCTTCCATCTGAACTGACTGATACTGATATGACCTTAGCCTTCGATTCCAGTCGTTCGACGATAGCGACACTGCGTCCCATGATGTGACCAGATTGCATCAGGTTCAAGATACCCATGCATAAATGTCCATAATCTTAGGATTAGATAATGGTTGATGAATGTGTTTTTTCAGATGGGATATTTCAGAATCTGTCCAAGCACAAAGCGAGTCTAGACTACATATTGGCACTATTTTTTCCCCTTCTTCGCGAGCGATGAATTCCTCTGCTTCTTCTATACTAGCACCAATAACGCCTCTTGGTTTTTTTGATTTGTCTGATGGTTTGCCGATGAAAGGATCCCATTCGGCTAAAGTATCGATGGCAGTTTGGTCACTACCTTCCATTGGAATCAATCTGCATCCTCTTCGCATTGCTAAGAATGAATTAAGAGTATCTTTTTCTTCTTTTAGCATGCATAGTACATCTCCTTGTACCCCCGAAGGCAGACCACCTACTCCTCGAATCTTTTCACCAAGTAACCAAACACGTTCCGGCTCAATAATCAATTTGACACTCATTTCAGGATTGCTTAAATCGACGGATAGACTCTGGTCTCTTTGCAACATTTCAGACCCAACGGCAGCAGAAAAACTTTGACTATTCCAATTATAATTAGTACCTAAGCGTTTGGTTTTAACTCCAAAAGTCCGTTTATGGCCGAAATTATCATCATTTTCTAGAACGAATTTTGCAATGTCATCAGGTTTGTTGTCATCGAAAATAATTTTAACACGATCTATTGCAACTATGCCAAGAACTCGACTTAGAACCTGCTCTACTTCTTCTGGTTCAGCATCTGAAACAACCAAATGTAATGCCCCAAAACGTTCTACTTTGAGTGAAATTTCCCGTTTGTAAGCAATAGCATAAAGATTATGGAATAATGCACGATTAAATTGTTTTTGTACAGGACGACTCTTGAGAGTAATTTCTCCGAATCTTAGTATCCAGGTTGAAGACATCAATAATCCTCAAGCATCGTTGTGAAGATCAATACCGCCTTCATTTGAATTGTCATTAGTTGTCTTAGTAGCATCATTGCGCTGTTTTTCCAGTGCGTCGAGATATTCTTGATCAATATCGCCAGTTATATATTCACCATTAAAACAACTGGTATCCCATACCAGTTGACCATTGATGCTTGTCACTTCAACAAGGTCATCGAGAGTTTGATAAAATAATCGATCTGCTCCTATCACTTTGCAAATTTCATCGATATCTTTGCCATTAGCGATGAATTCTTCAACAGCAGGCATATCGATGCCGTAGACATTTGGATATCTTACTGGTGGTGCTGCTGATGCAAAGTATACCTTGTTGGCACCGACTTCTCTCGCCATATCGATAATTTGTGCACTTGTATTACCTCTGACTATTGAGTCGTCGACTAGCATGACGTTCTTTCCCTCAAATTCTTTGGCGATGGTGTTTAGTTTTCTGCGTACTGACTTCATTCTAATCGCTTGGCCAGGCATTATGAAAGTTCGCCCAATATATCGGTTCTTGACAAAACCTTCGCGATATTCAACTCCTAGTGTTCTAGCCATTTGTAATGCAGCATAGCGGCCAGAATCAGGTACTGGGATTACAACATCAATTTTTAGATCGGGATTTTGTTCTTTAATCCTCTCGCCTAATCTTTGACCTTGATTCAATCTTGCCTGATATACCGATACTCCATCGATAACCGAATCAGGTCGGGCGAAATATACGTGTTCAAAGATACACGGGGCATTTGTTGTTTTTGGAGCACAAATCTGTGAGAACATAGCACCTGAGTTGGAGATAAAAACAGCTTCACCAGGTGCGACATCACGTTCAATTTCAAATCCTAATGCGGTAATCGCTACCGATTCACTAGCGACTATCCACTGCTTGACACCATCTATTTCCCTGCTGCCAAAGATAAGTGGTCTGATTCCATGACTATCGCGGAATGCGAGAATTCCATAACCACTTAGCAGAGATATACAGGCATATCCACCTTTGGCTACACTATTTAGTGAGTTAACGGCAGCAAAGATACCCTTGACATCGACGTGTGCTTGCCCGTCAATCTTTAGATTGGGAACATGTGATTGTAATTCTATTGCCAGCAGATTCAGTAGTAATTCTGAATCAGAAGTGGTATTGAGGTGTCTGCGATTATCTATTGTTATCATTTCACGTAATTCTTCGACATTGGTAAGATTGCCATTGTGGGCTAATGAGATGCCAAAGGGTGAGTTGACGTAGAAAGGCTGAGCTTCAGCAGAAGATGAACTTCCTGCAGTCGGATACCTTACGTGTCCAATACCAGAACTTCCAAGTAGATGTTTCATATGCTTTTCTAAGAATACATCTTTTACTAATCCAACTTGCTTTCGCAAATGAAATCGACCATTATTTTCGGTCACTATCCCTGCTGCATCTTGACCGCGATGTTGTAGAACGGTTAGCCCGTCGTATAGTAATTGGTTGATGTGAAGACCACTGCGGCCGACGATACCGATAATGCCGCACATGTGTCTCGCCAGTTGTGGGGAGGGAGAGCCGACTTACATCCCTTTTGCTCGAAATCGGTTTCAAGGTCGATGAGTTTTCTTGGCCCAACTATAGCTGCGCATCTTTGCAGTTGCCCCATATCCACAAGATGAACACACACTTTTTTGCTTGTGGTACGAGTTGCGACCACATCTTCTACAGCGTATGTGGGTGGACTTCTGACGCTTTCCCCTAGATGGAGTTCCCTTGGACATAGTATCACCGTGCAGCCGCTCCACCTGAATGGACTTTATCAAACCGATGGGTATGTCATTCTTCTTCGTCGAAGAGGGGTGTTGGCTTCTTAGATACAATCGCAGCGAACATCGATCCTATTACTAAAGTCGCTGAAAGAGCCATTGCTCCTGCTGATACTAGCATGTGAACTATGTTGTGAAGTATCTGGGCGCGGACGCTACCATTTGCTTCCATTAACAAGTCATCTTGGCTAAGCAATAATACTGTGATTGCTATTCCTGCAATAATTGCGATACCCATTCCAACGATGGGGGCCAAAGGACGTTGCCGACTCCCAGCGTAAAAAAATAGATTTCCAGTCAACAGAATTCCCATTAGCACATATGATGTAAGTAGTGCATTTGCAAATCGTTTGAATGCTTCTTCAGGGAAACTATGTCCTAATATTACATCAAATAAAACCATGAGCAATATTGGTAAAAAAGCGGCAATGAATAGCCAACGCCAATTAGCCTTACCATCACTCATTATCGGCACTCCCTAGGTTTTCTGCGATAACTGCTGCTACGTGTTCGTATTCCTCTGTACTCGGTGGAGTGGTTACGGTAGGAGTAGGCTGTGTATTCTCATATGTCCAAATAACAATTGTAAATACAACAATAGCCGAACCTGCGCCGATAACAATTCCTAGAATATCGGCTGAGGCCATCCATAAGTGTTCTCTAAATGCTTCTGCCGAAGTTATTGCCCCATTGATGGTCATAGCTGAGATTGTTATAGTTGCAGCAACGATTCCAAGGACTCCCATACGTAATGCAGAATCTAAGCGATCAGTTCCCAATGTAAGTAGAGATACCGATGCAACACTAGATATTGAGATGGTAAATAACAAAAATGTTGGCCAGAACACAATCCAATAAGGATTGATTTCTCCGCGCCACATCGGTGTTATAATGCTCCAATGCATTAGTCCCAAACTAGTGATGGCGATTACACAGGCTCCAAGTCCTATCCAACGAGATGACCGAGGTAGTCTCTGAATCGGAACATGTCCTCCAAAGACCATGCCATACAATCCCCAACACATCACTAGTACTGGAATCAATAAATTCAGTAGTAATTGGCCAGCAGCAGTAGAATCTGATTCGGGGGCAGTCAATGGTGAAATCATCACCATCGCAAGTCCGATAAACGAGATGCTACGGCCAATATATTTCTTTGTCAGGGAGGATGATATCCATATGCCAAATGCTATCATCAGTAATGGTAACCAGAACAATAGCGCCGCCCCTAGCATGCTATCCATTAGTCTGCCACAACGAATCATTCTTATCAATATCACCCCTTGCATAGGCGCAGTGGTGCATTTTCGCTACATAATCAGGTGCGGCATGCATATATACGGACCCTGAGTGGCCGACTTGCTTCTGGTGTTCTTATGGTGAAAATGCCCCGACAGGTCAAACGCTACAGCCCTTCAGCGGGTAAGCATACCCTGCATACCGTTGAGCGTGTAAAGAAGAAGCGAGCAAGTGAACTCAAATGGGGTCAGCGCCGTTTCCGTAGAGCAATGGCTGGTTACCGTGGTTTCCCGAGACCAAAACCCGAAGGTCGTGAAAAGCCTACAAAAAGAGTTAACATCCTATTCCGTTGTAATGAGACTGGTAAGGCGCACTATGCTCCTTGCCAAAGAGCCAAAAAGTTCGAACTCGTAGACAAGTGAAGTGATTATTATGGCAAGCCAATTTCTCAAAGTAAGTTGCAAAGACTGTGGCAATGAGGCCATAATTTTCTCTCGTGCTACAACTGCCATCGCTTGCGGTGTATGTGGTGCAACATTAACTAGCCCTGCTGGTGGTAATGCCAATTTGGTTGGATGCGAAGTCCTAGAGACTCTACAGTGAGGAGGCTGAGCCTCCATGCGTAAGAAGTTAGATGGAGCACCTGATGAAGGTGCATTAGTTGTCTGTACTGTTACTGAAGTAAAACAGAATGGAGCTTACGTAGACCTCGATGAATTCCCAGGTATCCGTGGTTTCATTTTCATAGGTGAAGTCGCCTCGGGTTGGATAAAGAATATTCGTGGATTCGTCAGAGATGGTCAAAGGTTGATTTGTAAAGTTCTAAGGGTTCGTCGTGACGGTGAAAGTTTAGAATTATCTCTCAAAAGTGTTAGTGAAGAAAGACGTAGGACACGTCTTCAGCAGTGGAAGAATGAACAACGCGCTAATCAATTGATGAAAGTTCTAGGTGAGAAAGTAGGTTGGGATGAAGATAAAACCGCTACTACGATCAAGGAATTAATCGATGCATTCGAAACTTTGTATTCGGCTTTTGAAGAAGCAGCACTAAACCCTAACACGGTTTCTGATGCCGGTTTTGAAGGTGATTGGATTGCTGAATTCATTGAAATAGCTGTCGAAAACATCATTCCCCCATTCGTAGAAATACGTGGAAGTTTCAATCTATCAGTTGAAGATAAAGAAGGCATTGAAATAATTAGAAATGGGTTACTTGCGGCAGAAGAGTTCTCCGATGCAGAATCTGAAGTCGAAGTATTCTGTTATTATGACGGTGCTCCATCTTATCGAATCGAACTAAAAGCACCTGATTTCAAAACTGGAGAAGAGGTTTGGAATAATGCAACCAATAGTTGTATCAAAATAATTACCGATGCTGGTGGACAAGCGACAGCACAGAGGGATTGAAATGGCACGTCAGATGTTGCAGATCTGTCATTCTTGCGGTATCTACACTCTGAAAACAGAATGCCCAAATTGTGGCGTTAAAGTAGTGCAGGCAGCAGCGATAAAATGGTCACCAGAAGATCAACGAGCTCACCTTCGCCGTCAACTCAATGGTGTTGAAGAAGAAGGATGGCCTGGAACACTTCCGACACTCCATGATTCCGAAGAGTGAACAAACTACACAACTGGCCCTTCTCGGCCATATTGTTTGAGCAAGCATTATCCCCCGTCGAGAGACGATGTTGCTACTATGGGTGTCGCTGTTGACTGGTTAAAGGGGCAGGAAGATTTCAGTGGTGAAACTCTAATTTGTGCTATGCCAGGTGTTGGTGATGTTGGCAAATTGGTAGTCGATGCCATCAATGAAGACCTCGATAGTGAACCTATTGCCAGAATTGTTCATCCATCATTACCTCCTGTTGCACTGATGGATGAAGATGGTCTTCTTGCCCCCCCTCATCTGTTAATTTCAAGAGTAGAAGTCGAAGATAAGGTATTCTTTACTCTAACTGGCGATGCACAGCCTACAAGTGCTGAAGGGCAATACGAAGTTGCTACTTGGGTCTTAGAAGCCTTTTGCCATGGTGAAGTAATGACACTTGCGGGCATGGCTAGTCCGCCTGAACGCAAAGAAGTATTCGCAATATGTTCAGCCAAGGGCTATCGTATCGAACTAGAGGCAAAAGGAGTTGATGTCAGACGTGATGAGCCCAAGGCTGGTGTTATTGGTATGGCTGCTATGATCACTTCACTAAGCACCATCCACAATGTCAATGCATGTTGTGTAATATCGACTACAATCGGTAATAGTGCAGATCCAATTTCTGCTCAGAGATTACTAGATGCCATAAATGGATGGTGGGGAATGGCGGTTCCAGTGTCTATGGATGCTATGGATAGATTAGTCAAACGACTTGCTGAAATGAATAATGGTAGTGGTGAAGATCACGTTGGACAACTGCTTGAACAGCCAAATTCGATTTATATGTGATTAGCCACCACTACTTACTACGATTAATTGTAAGGTGACATCCTGTTCAATTATTGTGTTGTGAGGTAGTATACGTTCGTCATGACTGACGATTACAGTTGAGGGATGAATTTCTGCCGCTAATAATATGTCACGTATACTTGCACCCTTGTCGATTTCAACCGAGGTATCGAATCCTCCCCCCATAAGTCCAACCTGCATGGGCGAGGCTAGGGACATCAGGCTTATGACGGTCTTGGGGGTGCACAAACCCTGCCGAGTTCGCATAGCCTGGTATTGCGGTGGATTCGAAATCCACTGGGCCCTGCCCGCGAGAGTTCAAATCCCTCACTCGGCGCTTAACATCGCCATAATTTGCCATTATGTGTACTTTAGTCAGTTGTTTAAGAGTAACTAAGAAGCGATACTAATATCTCTGTGATAGTTATGTGCAGAGCGTGTTCTGCCCGTTTTGTACCTTGGAGGTTGCCGATGGTACCATCGAGTGTCCTGAGTGTGGCAGTGACCTTTCAGGTCTCCTCTCATTGGTTCAAGTACCTGAGCCAGAGAGTCATGATTCTGAATCTTCGATTAACGTTTCACTTTCAGATACTGCAATCGCTGGCGATGTTAATATTGTTCAGCAACTACAAGCCGATACTGATGACATTGTTGAAAGATTAGTCGATCAACTCGATTGCTTTGATATCAATAAACCTGGACTTTCAGTACCGGATGAAGGTTTTTCACGTGTTGATATCGAAGCAGCCATTCCTTTAGTGAGAGAAGATTCAAATATTCTCAAAGGAATGTCTTCCCCCCATTTAGTACAATTCGGTAAACTACTCGATTCGATGGGTTGGCCAGAAGTAGCCAAAAAAGTAGGGAAGTACCTTTTAACGCGTGAAGATGTCAAGTCTGAGCCACTATGGTTAGCAAGATCTCATCTCATCTTAGCACGTTCATCTTCAGAAACTTTTGATCCTGCTGCTTGTATAATACATGCAGATAAAGCTGCATCAATTGCTAAGTCTGCAGGTCTAAATGACATTGAATCATACGCTCTATATATTTCAATTGACAAGCGGAAGGACCTTTCTAAAGATTCTTCTAAGCAAGGAGATAGGGTTGGTGAGTTACTAGAATCTGCGAGCCCTAATCCCGGAGTTGCAGGAGCATGGTGCCATCTTGCTTTGAGTCGTTATCTCGATTCGATAAATCCAGATACAGCAGAGCATCATGAGGCAATGGGTTTCCAGCATGCTAGCAATCATCATGATATTGAAGCCATGGTTGCAACTTTACTTGCTACTGCTGAAAATCGTATATGGACCATAAAAGACAATTTCTGGCATAGTGTCAAGGAAGAGTCGGAACTTAATGGGCTATCATCATATTCAATGCTCGTAGACTTGGCAGATTTTGTTCGTTCAGGTTCGGAGCATCAGTTACTGGCGGGTATTCGCACATTGACGCGTCATGCACAAGGTAGAGGTATGACCGAGATGAATGTCTTGGCATCTTTAGTTTCAACGATTACCGACTTACATGATTTGACCAGTACCACAAAAAACGGTTCACAAGATAGACAAAGTGGATTGACTCGTATTCTCAGTGGGGAAAAGGTAAGTCATGGATTTGATGAAATTCTGACAAGGTCGTATCAAGGATTTGATCATAGCCTATTCTATCAATTTGCATTGATGGATATGACTGGAACTCAGCTACCAAGAATCGCACGCGGTTATCTAGATATGGAACGCGCCTTCCCCAATGATTCAGTCAAAGCCATGGTTCTACTGCATAAAGGGCTAAAGCACGCAGGAAATCCGGCACAGGAAGTAATCGATAAAGTTGCTGAATTCCTCAGAGGTTCCAAATTAGGTGGAGACGATATCGCTTGGAAATTACTTTCAGAAATAGGGGCATATCATTCTGCACGTGTTGGCGAAGTCCCTGCTGAAAGGGGTAATGCAAATAATTTTGTCACACCAGATAGAATCCAAGTAATTTCCAATAAAAGACCTATGACCGCACTAATATTTTGGTTTATAGCTTTGATTTTCTTCACAGGTAACAGTCAGGATTGGAGTTGGATAGAATATAATGCCTTGATGAGAGGAGTAAATGAGGATGGTTGTTGCACGGAGGGTAGTATTCGTCTTCTTTTCAATGGAATAATAATTATCAGTTTTACTTTCAGCCTTGTTCATTTTATTGTAGGCACTAAACAACGTAAAATAATCGATTTACGCCATGACAAAAAGCTATCTTTCACTTCAATATTTATCTTTATTATATTGAGTCACGTAATGATAATTGTAAACGCGGACTTGCATATGGAAATTGTTGATAATTTTCTTAAATCTTTACTTTCTCTTTCTTTATGGATACTTTTATTTTACATTTCTTCTAATTCCAAATGGGCTCACAAACCAAAGGCACTTTCATCATATTATCCTAGATTCATTTTCACTTTTTTCCTTTTCATGTACCTGCTAAATTTGAAAGGTATGTTGACATATAGTGATGGAAGCCTTGGAAAGTTGTGGGGAGGAGCATGGGGAATCAGCGACGTAATCATCGAAACACAGGCTACTCTTGCTTATACTTTCAATTTGATGATTCTAACAGCAGTTATATTCCCTCTATTATTATCTGGTTTAACCAAAGAGAACCTAATGGTTACTTTGTGCTCAATTCTCGCATCATTTACAATTTACCTAGGTCTGTTTTCTGATTTTGCTCGTCAAGGTTATGGATCCACATTTGTTGGACATCCATTTATTTGGATTCAACTAATTGTAGCATGGCTTTCTATTCCATTATCATATTATGTCTGGATGTATCCATGGCCTGAAGAGAAAATAAAAAAGGGGGTTTTCTGAATGGTTTATCAGGTTACAATGAAGCACGCGGCTGGTAAGGTTAGCCACGACCACATCCGTAACGTCATACGTCGCGCTCATCCTGAAGGTGAGAAAATAGAGTTTAGTTATACATCAGATGGGATTCAATATTCATGTGGTGATTCAACCGCTATGATCGATTATGGTTCGGATGAAATAACAGTTACCCCTGGAACTCCAATGATGAATAGAATCTCTAAGTTAACCTCTCCATTTATTCTACCATCGATAATAATTGACCGTTGGAATAAGAAAAAGAATGCCAAAGCAATGGGTGTTGCTTCAGTTGCCTGTGTTGCGGGACTCGAAGCGGAACCAACTGGGAAGAACGAGGATATTTTCGATCACATCGAAGATGAAGAATGGACTACTATACGCCATAGTATGGGTATTGGTAATGACTTTGATGTGAATGAACTTCTCGAAGATACTCCATTTGATCCGATAGTAGAGAGTGGACCTTCATCCGTGAGGACCGGTTTCTTCGACCAAGTCCCAGACGAGCATTGGTTACCTCCTGCCTCTTGGCAAGGTGAAACCGATGAATATGAGGTGGAATGGCTAAATTATCCACCACATTCTGTTCAATTCTTTATTCGAGCCTCAGGTGATGAAGATTGGATGATGAGTGGTGCTCATCGACAAGGTGACCCTCCAGCAGTTGATTCAGGTGAATATCGGGATATGCTTAGTTCTATTATAGAACATACCGAACTTCGTTAAAATAGTGTAATTTGAAAATTATGGCTGTTAATGAAATCAAATAAAGCCAGCGGCAATTGATTTGAGAATGAGGTCTGCAAGGACCCACAACGCTAGTGGAACCATTGCCCACCCCAATGCTCGGGCAAAGATATCATGTCCTGAGCGGCCAAACATTCGTGATATGGGTCCACCCCAAGATGCTACAAATCTTATTATCAGAATTACTAGACCAAACATTAACATCTGCATCAATAGTAAAAATGGACCTTTAATCCAACCGAAACCACCAACTAAAATTACCGCTCCAACACCTTGACTCAAACCAGCAGGGAAAGCGAAGTAGGTGAACCATCCAAGGTAAAACCCGAGTAATAGGTCACGCTCGACATCTATTTTTTCGCGCCAATCTTGGAAATTAGTTGGGTAGAGTGAATGTAGTAGTCCAGCAACTTTTCGAACTTCATACGGAGTTCCTCCTCTAGCAGATCTAATTGCGGCTGTTAAGAACCAAGTGTATAGGAACATTTCAAGCCATCTTCGAAGGTCCATATCAATCGGTATGAATACCACGAGTAGGGGTAAGATGTTGACCATCAAATAACCCAAACTACCAGCAAGAACGATACTGCCCCATAGGCTTCCAGGTGGAAGTGGTTCTTCGGGCTTAGACCAATTCTGACGCGGGAGGGCTAGTAGCAATAATGCTAAACCAGGTCCCCATATTAACGAGAATACATTGGTAATCGATTGCTGACCTCCGTCGGAAATGGCATCGACAGCAGTAATAATCTCCTCAGTAGAACTTGTTCCATGACGGAAATAACTGACGTGTCCAGATTTATCTATTATCACAACCGCATCTGAAACACCAGTTGGAATCAATTGAGCAAATCTTGATTCACTATCATCCATCAATACATCCCAAGTACCATTTACTTCATCGTTAAGCACAACGATATCATCCATACGCACATCTTCACCAGTGACGATTTGTACGAAAGATGCTCTTTCACCTATTCTTTCGTTAGCATCTCTAAATTCGTATATTTGGTCATAAGCATTAATCGAAGCAGGTATTGAAATTCCGATTACAACCGCTTCCTTTCCTTCTAATAATTGATCTAGCGAAACCGAACCATTGCCATATTTGTGGAGTATAAAGTTTGGAGAGCGTGAATCTTCAGCGATTATATTTTCACCACCAAGGTCAGGCATATCTGACATCAATGGTAACATCAGTAGTGACATTACCAAGAGTGCGCCAACTAGAGGGACAGGTAGAAGTAATCCTGTTCGTACACAATTTGCCAAATATAGCAGAATTGCAAAGCAACCAGAGATTCCTAACCACATTCCTGCTGAGGCAATAGGCTCGCTTTCACCCTCGACATGGAAACGTACTATGCCTTCAGCATGACATTCTAGGTCGACGTGACTATCTATGGTCTGAATACATATTTTGAGAATCATATCACCAGGTGGCAATTGTACATTTCCAGTCCATACCAAGGCATTACGGCCATAACTATCAGTCCGATTTATCGGCTGCTGATCATTCAACTGTTCCCTGAGATAATCAGTATCGCCTGTTGACATATCTCTTGGACTTAATGGTCCCCAAATAGTGAGCTCCATCGTCCTAATGTCATCGACACCCCAGGGGAGAGTTGGAGTAAATTCTACTTGTGCAATACCTCCATCATCAACTCGAACCGAAAATGTTGGTTTGTAGAGAATACCTTCCATTATGACTCCTCCAGAGTGGATTCCTACTCCACCCCAAGCAATTGTAATCGATGCAAGACATTCATTGTGGACTGACAATTTAAGTCTCATCGTATCGCCTTCTCTTGCTGTATGATCAACTTGTATTCTCTGTGTTGAAAGATTTAGAGCACCAGGTTCTCCAATTCGACGAATCGTCTCTGCGGCTTCACCAGAGTAGATTATTTGTCCACCGATTGAAAATTCGGTATAGATTTTAACCAATTGATTGCCAATACAACTAGTGGTTGAACCGGAGATCATTGTGGCAGAAAAATAGGTAGAAATATTCATCGTCGTATTGAATCCCTGAGCCAAAGGAGGGGTTTCGATGTTGAATATCTCTACTGGTCCAACGGTTCTTTGTGTAGTAAAACTTCCCGCATAAGGGGGATTATTACGGATTAATTCCGCTTCGGAATCATCTCCACTAACATAGAGACGGTTGTGATTATTTACGTCCCAATAGATGAATCCGTCCTCATAAGTATCTTCACCTGCACCAGAGGCATTATCCAGTACTGGAATGATGGTCAGCGTGAGAATCACTGTGATGAATACAGCAAGCCAGCGCGGTCCCATAAGCAGTCGGATGGGTAAAGGGTTGATTACATCAACCCAAAAACGTCTACAGCAATTAACTGAAGTTTTAGTTATGAAAGGTAAGTGATATTTCTTGTAATTACTTGTTTAGAAAAACACTAACACACATTTACAACCAATTTAGTCCAAGGTAGAGATACATCATTGTAATTCCCCAAGTTATTGCAGCAGCATTGACTGTACCTTTGGTCATTAGGCCACGATTTTCTAATATCGCTCCAAGAAGACTGTCGACTTGACAGCCAAGCCAACCAATAATTGCTACTACTGCCCCAAGTATCAATCCTTTAGAAAACTCTCCTCCGGTAATAATCCATGCGAATATGGTGATTGCTGCTATAGCAGCGGAACCTGCAGCAGCAGCTTTTTGCCCATTAGGTGAGAATCCGCCATTTATTCCAGCATCACATGTTTTCATGGTTGTAATCATTCGTACTCTATCATCTAGACAGCCTATCTCACTAGCAAAAGTATCTGCAGTAGCTACTGCTACAGCGGCTGAGAAGAGCCAAATCCCATTTTCCCAGTCTGCATTTAGGAATGAGAAAATAGCTGCGAGCCCTGGTAATCCACCATTTGCGATCACATTACCCCAACTTCTGTGCCCATCATTTGATTCACACAGACCCTTTTCGGTTTTCTCGGCGAATTTCCACTTGGTGACTTTATGCGAAGAGGCGAGGAATCCGAGCAATATCCCTAGCCAAGTCCAATGCCCGAGGAGGCCGACAACAGAGCCTAGAACAATCGCAGCAATAATTCCTGCTTTATCTAGGACTTTATGGCGGGCTGAAACGATGACTAAGACGATTAATATCACCGAACAAGCGATGATATTCTCAACCTCGAGTCCGGGGGTCATCAGACTAGACATCACTCCACCACTCTAAGACTGCAACTCTACAGATACTAGTTCTTTTTGCAAATATACTAGCGATATACCTGCTTTAATTGCATATATATCCGGCCGGGTGTTCAATTTACTATCTGTAGTAAAATTTTTCAATTATTGGGAAATTAATTTTTGATAATCTGGGAGATGTTTGACACTTGCCAATATATGCCGTCCGACAAACCATAGCATAGAGATTAGGAATAATGTCCAGATTATTGTGGCTAATAAGTTGGTTAAATCATCACTATTCCTGAATAAATAACTTACAAACCATGAACTACCATTCCATAGCGAATGAGCTGCTATTGCCCACAATAGTGCCAAAGGTGGCGATTTAGGTAAAGGCCAAGCTTTGTCTACTGGTATATCGAGCCAACGCTGAATCACTCCTCTTTCGTTTTGATCACGTGTTGGTAATGCTTGTCCACTATCTGCATCGATTAACATCCAATTTGTGTTATCATGAGTAAAATTATGTTCTTTTTGATGGTTTTTTTGTGATAAATACCAACCGATTGCACAACCACTTATACCAGTCCAAAATGCATGACCAGGTATTGAACCAATACCCCTGACCAAAGTTGTCATCCCGTAGGTGATAGCAGCATATTCACCTCCGAATAACGATGCGAGAATATATTGTAAGTTTTCAAGCATTGCAAACCCTAGACCTACTGAAAAACCGACTTGAAAACCACGTCTTGGAGAATCTATAATACGATATAGTGAGAGAACTAATAGGGCTTTAAAAATCTCTTCTCCAACCGGTGCACTAACTGCTAAAATAAGTAATTCGCCAACACTATATGGGTCGAATGATTCTATTCCTAAGAATAGCATAAACTCTGGGAAGATCAGAGAATTATTGATGATGGCAGGAATTGTTGAAATCATCCCTGCGATTAGCATCATCTCCGCCTGCCAGCGATTGGTATCGAGTTCGAGATATTCCATGCTGAACGACCACCAAGCATGTACTGGAATACTAAACCCGATTAGCCATGCTGGCAGGGCAACGATAATTGCCAACAATATTGCGTAAGGATGGTCGCTTAGTAGCATAGGTAAGAAGGCACTTACTGATATGAATAAGGTCACGAAAAAGACAGCCCAGAGGGTTTGTGCAGGTGGCAATTCAAGTGGTGGTGATTCCTTTACCAAATGATGAGCGAATCTAGTTGGTACAGGAGTGGTAATCCTTCTACCCCCTGGAATGTCATGGAATGAAGTTCCTTCCTCTGCAGGGTTAGCGGTTAGTATGTGGGTTAGGCGAGGTCGGCGTATCCAGATGAATAGCATGATTAGTGGTAATGCGATGATTGATGCTCCAATGATGAGATAAGGATCTCGTGTCCAAAGTCCAAAGGTGATTAATGTGATTGCATTAGCGATGATATAGGTGAGTAATACCACACCAAGCATTCGCCAAATAGTTCCCCAAGGAGATGATTTACTGGCAATTACAAGATTTGCCGGTGGCGCACTCAGTGGTATCTGCGCCTGCATGATATGGCGAGGGCAGCGCCCCCTCTATTGACTTGTGTCCCCGCTCAGTTCGCCCATCATCCGTCATTGACAAACAGAAGTCCGCATAGAATAATCATCATCGCAGGGATTGTAGCGACAAGGACGATTGCTTTGAATCACTCGGATAGGAATCCATAGCCCCAATCATGTGGTGGTGCAAATGTTTCCTTAATCGAACGCGGTGAGACCCAGCGCAAGAGATTCAATGGGCTGCCAGCCTTGTCGTTGGTACCGCTTCCACGTGCACCTCCAAACGGCTGTTGACCGACAACTGCTCCAGTTGGCTTATCGTTGATGTAGAAATTTCCAGCAGCGTAGCGCAGTGCCTTTAGTGCGGTTTCGATATGGCGTCTATCTTTGGCAAATATCGAGCCGGTTAGTGCATATTCAGAAGATGAATCACAGACTGCTAAGATATCTTCATAATCATTATCTGCATAAATGTGGATTGAAAGAACAGGACCAAATATTTCCTCTACCATACTCTCGTAACGGGAATCTTCACAGAGAATCGTCGTTGGTTCAATGAAATAACCCGTGGTATCATCATAATTACCACCGGTTACAATTGTACAACCTGGGTCAGCCTTAGCCCTCTCGATATATCCTGTGATATTGTCAAACGATTTACGGTCTATTACCGCAGACATGAAGTTTGAGAAATTACGTGGGTCGCCAAGAGTGATTTTTGCAACTTCAGCACAGTAGTCATCACCAATATTGTCCCATATTGATTTCGGGACATATGCACGACTTGAAGCACTACACTTCTGACCTTGGAATTCGAAAGAACCCCTTAGCATAGCGACTAGAAGCGCCTGCTGGTCACAATCTGGATGAGCGACGATGAAATCTTTACCACCGGTCTCACCGACTACACGTGGATATGATTTGAGGTTCTCTAGATTGTTAGCAACATCTTTCCACATCTTTCTAAATACTCCAGTAGATCCAGTAAAGTGAATGCCAGCTAATTCAGGATGTGATAGACATATATCGCCTACCATACTTGCCTTTCCGGGAACGAAATTGATGACGCCAGGAGGAAGCCCTGCGTCCATCATCAAACGCATTAGTCGATAATTTGAGACATAAGAGTTACGTGATGGTTTCCAAACACCTGTATTGCCCATTATCGCTGCACTCGATGGGAGATTGGCTGCTATACTACTGAAGTTGAATGGAGTTACTGAGAATACAAATCCTTCCAAAGGTCTAATCTCACTGGAATTCCACATGCTGGAGGGAGATACCGGTGGCTGTAAATCCTCGTAGATCTGACGGCAATAATCGGTATTGAATCGCCAGAAATCAATCAATTCACAGGCTGAGTCAATCTCGGCCTGATGACAGGTTTTGGATTGGTTAAGCATTGTTGAAGCATTGATTTCGGCTCTGCGCGGACCCTGTAATAGTTCACTAGCTTTGAGGAAAATAGCACATCGTGATTCCCAAGGCATATTCGACCACATATCATGAGCGCCAAGTGCAGACTCGATTGCCGAATTGACTTCAGCTTCTCCAGCCATGTGTACTCTTGCTATTACGTGGGAATGGTCATGTGGCATTACCTGTTCAACAATATCGCCAGTGAATACTTCCTCGCCATTGATGATACAAGGTATTTCGATGATCTCAGATTCTTGACGTGTTATTTCGGCTTTCAATTCAGTTCTTTCTGAACTACCAAGAAGATATCCGAGTATTGGTTCGTTAACCGGGGTTGGCGGGCGAGGTACGCTGTTGACCATGCCCATCCTATGGGGTGAAACACTTAACGATTTTATCGAGATTATAATTATCTCAATAGGTGAGAGAACTTAGCCCTTACTTTAGCCAATTTAGGGTTTATAGTCACCTGACAATAGCCATTTCCGGGATTTTTGGCATAATAGTCATGGTGATATTCTTCGGCAATAGTCAGATTTATCGCATCCTCGATTGTAGTTACTATCGGATAATCGAAATTATCGCTCAACTCCGCCATAACTTCCTCTGCAATCGCGGCCTGACCTGCTTCCATTGGCATGATGCACGAGCGATATTGAGTGCCGATATCATTGCCCTGGCGGTTCAACTGGGTTGGGTCATGAGATGTGAAGAATACTTCTAGCAATGTCGAAAAAGAGATAATTTCAGCATCGAATTCGATTACTACTACTTCTGCATGTCCGGTTTTACCACTACATACGCTATTGTAATCTGGGTTTTCAGATTCTCCTCCAGCATAGGCGGGTTTAATTGACGTTATGCCAGATAAAGAAC
>ERZ1046148.271-NODE-271-length-33534-cov-7.294394_pt1 | contig 33534 bp, 25 predicted proteins | sample MGYA00383090_ERZ1046148 | MGnify/ENA primary metagenome ERZ1046148 (study PRJEB29581, sample SAMEA5548360) | metagenome | biome: marine; feature: coastal; material: water | depth 25 m | study: Short-term variability in the microbial, nano- and picoplankton... | reverse complement strand
GCAACGGTACCAAACACAAAAACAACAGGTACTTATAACACAAGTATTACAAGTTTACAAAGTAGTACAACTCACTACGTAAAAGCATATGCTACAAACTCTCAGGGAACTTCTTATGGTAGTGTTACATCAGCAGCAACCACATCAAGTTATAATACTAGGTGGATTACCGAACCATATCAGAAAAATGTTTTTGCGTGTGGGCAAGAGCAAAACCTAGAAGTGAAGTTCACTGGAACGTTTGGCAACGGAACTACACTTTATGATGATAGTTTAAACTTAATGAATGACACAAACGGAGGTAGTAAATGGTATGGTGGTCCACCAGCTTCGACTGCGGGATCAGCTTCTAGTAACACATACTTCTACGTAAACAGTAGTGGTGTTGTATCAAACTACACATTAGAAAGCTGTTAATATGAAAATAAAAGAAAGTAAAATACAAGAATATAGCGGAACATCTTTTAATGTTGAAAAGGTTGAAGGTATTAGTGTATTAACATTTAATAACAACACAAGTGTTGACAATGTAGAAAGGTATGCTAAGGTAATGCTAGGGGATTGCTCTAGTTGCGGTAAATTGAATGAACTATACAAAGACTTTACATACGATAAAGTGTTGGTTTTAGGATTAGGATTAGGACTGTTAGCTGAAACGTTAAAGATTGAGAAAGAGTGTAGTGTTGTAGATGTTATCGACAACAACCAAGAGCTGGTTAATTACGTAAACTACTTAGATGATTCAATAAATATTGAAAAAGCGGATGCTTTCACATACACGACTAACAAGAAATATGATCTTATATTAGTTGATTTATGGTGGGGACATGAAGATATAACAGAGGAAGTATTGTCTAATATTGAAAATAGGTACACACCTTATTTAGAGAACAATGGTAGAATATTAATACCCGTACTACACAAGAGCATCCAACAATGACAAAAGCGCTTTAATAATATGATAAAGTGTGTAATAATATAAACAAGATAATAAACTAAAATTAAATTAAATTAGAAATTATGGCAAAAAAGACAGACGATTTAAAAATCACAGACGAACAATTGAAAGAATTACAAGGTTTGGTTGGGCAAATTAATAATGCTCAATTATCAGTTGGTCAAATAGAGACACAAAAAGCTGGCATGATAGCTACGATTGGAGATTTCCAAATGAAGCTAAAGGCTATGCAAGACTCTCTTGAAGAAGAGTACGGTAAAGTATCTGTAAACATTCAAGACGGTACAATCTCTGAAATACCTAGTCAAGATGAATCTGATACGAAAGATTAGTATCGGGAAAGATTATAAAAATGAAGCTATGCATTACTCCGTGGGCCAAGAGGTCTACGGAGGGCATACCATCTCTGATATAATTGAAGAAGACGATAAATATAGAATATATATTAAAAAAGCAGACGAGGTTCTACCTTGGAAAGATTTTAATAAGAATATGGCTATAGCTATTGAATTCAATTTAGAGTACTAATGCAAGGTGTTAATAATTTTATAATAAGACCGTTAAAATCCAGATATACCAACACTAAAAGTATAGACGGTAATGATCTTATACTTAATACCGACAACTATAATCACAGTTACGTAAGTAAAAGCGCTGTGGTTATATCTATACCTAGCGCTATAAAAACCGACGTTAAACCAGGTGATGAGATTATAACCCATCATAATGTTTTTAGACGTTGGAAAGATATGAGAGGTGTGGAAAAAAATAGCAAAAGCTATTACAAAGAAGACATGTACTTTGTTCATTGGGATCAAGTATTTGCATATAAGAGAGATGGTAAGTGGAATGCCGTTGAGACTTACTGCTTTGTAAAACCAATTAAATCTAGTGATATTTATAGTATTGATAAAGAAAAACCTTTAATAGGTGTTCTCAAATATGCTGATAGCAGTCTTAAAAAAGCTGGATTAAAAGAAGGTGATTTAGTTGGTTTTAAACCAAACACAGAGTACGAATGTATTTTGGACGAAGAAAGACTTTATAGAATATTTAGCAAATCAATTACTAATAAGTATGAATATCAAGGAGACGAAAAAGAATATAATCCAAGCTGGGCACAAGGCAGTTGAGGAGTTAATTAAAGTTGCTAAGGAAGCTATCGTAGATAGTGATGATGACATTAGCGCTGATCGATTGAAAAACGCTGCCGCCACAAAGAAACTAGCTATATTCGACGCTTTTGAGATATTAAATAGAATACAAGAGGAGGAAAACATGCTAGAGGGTAGGGTTACTGAGAAGAAAGAAGAAGTTGCTTTTTCTGGTTTCGCAGAAAAAAGATCTAGGTAATGAAGTTTCTATGCTCACAATGTGGAGCCTGTTGCAGAAGAGCTGGTGAGTGGGGTGGTGTAAAATACGGTTTACCAATCAAAGAAGACGGTTCGTGTGGACATTTGGAGAATAACTTATGTTCTATATATGAAAAAAGGCCTGATATCTGTAACTCTAATAAAATGCCTAACAAACACGCTTCTCAGACCAAGAAGGAGTATTTTATAGAAAACACAAAAATTTGTCATCAATTAATAGATGCAGATGGTTTAGATGAAAGCTATAAAATAAACATTAAAGACTATAATTAAATTATGTATCAACAAACTTTATATAAGGTTGTTAAGCCTATTAAAACAAATACTATTAAAAGGCTTAATAAATCTAAGAAGTGGCGATACGGATATAACAAAGAACATGACGTTATAGTTATATCTAAAACTGGCCAGATAGGCGAGGTGTATGAAATACAGAATCTAAGAGTAGCTTTACCAAAAGTAGATAATACACACGAATTTAATAATAATTCTTGGCAGTACACGGAGCAACCTAGTGAGCTAAAAAGGATTAAGACTATTTTTGATTGGAAACAGTACCCTGATGACTTCAAGAAAAAATACATAGACTATGTAGAGAATGAGTTTAAAAGAAGAGAAGAGGGTTTTTGGTTTTATAATAAAGATATTCCTACTTATGTTACTGGTACTCATTACATGTACCTGCAGTGGTCCAAGATTGATGTTGGGCAACCAGACTTTAGAGAAGCAAATAGATTATTCTTTATATTCTGGGAAGCTTGCAAAGCAGATACAAGGTGCTACGGAATGTGTTACCTTAAAAATCGTAGATCTGGATTCTCTTTCATGGCTTCAGGTGAGACCGTTAACTTGGCAACAATATCAAGTGACTCAAGGTTTGGAATATTATCTAAGTCAGGACCAGATGCTAAAAAAATGTTTACCGACAAGGTTGTACCAATATCCGTTAACTACCCATTTTTCTTTAAACCAATCCAAGACGGTATGGACCGTCCAAAAACAGAACTTGCATACCGTGTACCTGCATCAAAGCTTACAAGACGGAACATTACTAGCACCGATAAACCAGAAGCTTTACAGGGATTAGATACAACTATTGACTGGAAAAACACTGGAGACAATAGTTATGACGGTGAAAAGCTAAAGTTACTAGTACATGATGAGAGTGGTAAATGGGAGAGACCTAACAACATTCTTAATAACTGGAGAGTAACAAAGACAACGCTACGATTAGGTAGTAGAGTAATTGGAAAGTGTATGATGGGATCAACATCAAACGCTTTAGACAAAGGAGGGGATAACTTTAAAAAATTATATAATGCATCAGATGTCGCCAAACGAAATCGCAATGGACAAACAAGCTCAGGACTATATAGTTTGTTCATTCCTATGGAATGGAATTACGAAGGATTCATTGATTCTTTTGGGATGCCTGTCTTCGACACGCCTGAAACAGAAACTGTTGGCCCGCATAATGAACCAATCGACACCGGAATCATTGAACACTGGGGTAATGAGGCTGATGGATTAAAGAATGACGGAGATGCTCTTAACGAGTTTTATCGTCAATTCCCAAGAACTGAAGAACATGCTTTCAGAGACGAGACAAAAAATAGTATATTTAATTTAGCAAAAATATACGAGCAAATAGATTATAATGAAGGTACTGGATCATCTAACAGTTTAACAACTGGTAACTTCCAGTGGACTAACGGGATTAAGGACAGTAAAGTGATTTTCTATCCAGATCCAAATGGTAGGTTTAAAGTCAGTTGGGTTCCACCTAGACACCTTCAAAACAATATTACAAATAAAGGTAATAGAAAATACCCTGGTAATGAACACATGGGAGCATTCGGATGTGACTCATATGATATATCAGGAACAGTAGATGGTAAAGGATCAAAAGGCGCTCTACATGGTTTAACGAAATTTTCCATGGAAAACTGCCCACCAAACTCGTTCTTTTTAGAATATATAGCTAGACCTCAAACAGCTGAAATATTTTTTGAAGACGTGCTTATGGCTTTAGTATTTTATGGCATGCCTTTACTTGCTGAAAACAATAAGCCTAGACTTTTATATTATTTAAGAAGAAGAGGTTATAGAGGTTACAGTATGAACAGACCGGATAAGGTTTGGAACAAGTTGTCTGTAGCGGAAAGAGAGGTGGGTGGAATACCTAACTCAAGTGAGGATATTAAACAAGCTCACGCGGCTGCTATTGAAATGTATATACAAGGCCACGTGGGACATAAAGGTGAGGGTGTGTATGGTGATATGTATTTTACTGAAACACTACAAGATTGGGCTAAATTTGACATAAATAAAAGAACAGCTTTTGATGCTGCTATTAGTAGTGGTTTAGCTATTATGGCCTGTAATAGACATTTATATAACCCTAACGCTAAAATAGAGAAACAAAAACTAAATATAAGCATTGCTAAATATAAACAAAAAGGTATGCATTCAAAATTAATACAATAACAATATGGCTAATTCATTTTCTAAAGGTTTTTTCCCTAGTCAAGTCGCGAGCGATAAAGAGAAAGCTACGATTGAATACGGTCTTAAAGTTGCAAGAGCAATTGAAGACGAGTGGTTCAAGCGTGATAACAGTGGTTATAGATTTTCTAGTCATCAAAATAGTTTTCATAAATTAAGACTGTACGCTAGAGGAGAACAATCTATTCAGAAATATAAAAATGAATTATCTATTAATGGTGACTTGTCCTATCTTAACCTAGACTGGACACCTGTACCTATTATACCTAAATTTGTTGACATAGTTGTTAACGGTATCGCTGAAAGAACATATGATGTAAAAGCATTCTCTCAAGACCCATATGGTGTTAGTAAGAGAACCAAATACATGGAAGGTGTTATTAGAGATCTTAAAACAAAAGAACTTAACCAATTTGCCGAAGAAGCTTTTGGGGTTAATTTATTTGCCAATCAACCAGATAAACTACCTGATTCAGAAGAAGAACTAGCTTTACATATGCAGTTGAACTATAAGCAAGCTGTTGAGCTGGCCGAGGAACAAGCAATTAACACATTGTTTGAGGGTAATAGATATGAATTAACTAAGAAAAGATTTTACTACGATATAGCTGTTTTGGGTATTGGAGCAGCTAAATGTACTTTTGACACATCTAGAGGTGTTACAGTAGAGTACGTTGATCCAGCTAATCTAGTGTATTCTCACACTGAGTCACCTTACTTCGATGATATATATTATGTAGGTGAAGTTAAGACAATACCAGTTAACGAATTAATGAAACAATTTCCTCACCTAAAGCAAGAGGATTTAGAAGAGTTAACATCTCAAAGCAAATTAAAAAAGGGTTACTACAATAGAGATATGGGTCACTCTGAATCTGCTGATAAAAACCAAGTTGAAATATTGTATTTTAATTACAAAACATATGCTAACGAGGTTTATAAAGTAAAAGAAACTGCTACTGGTGCTAGCAAAGTTATAATAAAAGATGATGCATTTAATCCGGTTGAGGATGCCATGCTGGAAGCTAGGTATGGTAAAATGTCAAGATCTATAGAGGTTTTATATGAAGGAGCTCTTGTATTAGGTAGTGAAAAACTACTTAAGTGGGAGCTTGCTAAAAACATGATGAGGCCTAAGAGCGACTTTACTAAAGTTAAAATGAACTATAGTATTGTAGCACCACGTATGTATAAAGGTAAAATAGAATCATTAGTTGGTAGAATAACTGGTTTTGCTGACATGATACAATTAACACACTTAAAACTCCAACAAGTCCTTTCGCGAATGGTACCTGACGGCATATATTTAGATGCTGACGGTCTTGCTGAAATAGATTTAGGTAACGGTACAAATTATAATCCCCAAGAAGCATTAAATATGTTCTTTCAGACGGGATCTATAATAGGTAGATCAATGACTTCTGATGGCGATATGAACCCAGGAAAAGTTCCTATACAGGAAATTCAATCTGGGAATGGTGGTGCAAAAATGCAATCACTAATTCAGACATATAACTATTATTTACAAATGATCAGGGATGTGACCGGTCTAAATGAAGCAAGAGATGCTAGCACGCCCGACGCGAAAGCTTTAGTTGGTGTACAAAAACTTGCAGCTGCAAATTCAAACGTAGCTACAAGACATATATTACAAGCTGGTTTATTTATAACAGCTGAAATGGCTGAAGCGCTATCATTAAGAATATCTGATATTATAGAATATTCACCAACAAGAGATGCGTTTATTCAAAGCATCGGAACTCATAACGTAGCAACGTTAGATGAGATGAAAAATTTACATTTATATGATTTTGGTATATTTATAGATTTACAACCTGATGATGAAGAGAGAGCTATGTTGGAAAACAATATACAACAAGCATTACAACAACAGTTAATAGAGTTGACTGATGCTATTGATCTTAGAGAAATTAAAAATGTAAAACTAGCTAACCAATTATTAAAAGTTAGAAGAAGAGAAAAGCTTAAGAAAGATCAAGAGATGCAGCAAGAGAATATACAAGCTCAGTCGCAAGCAAATGCTCAAGCTCAACAAGTGGCTGCTCAGGCAGAGGTTCAAAAAGAACAAGCTTTAACTCAAAGTAAAATACAACTAGAGCAAGCTAAGTCTGAGATGGAACAACAAATGTTACAAGCTGAAGCTGCAATAAAGAAGCAATTAATGGATCATGAGTTCCAACTTAACATGCAGTTGAAGAGAATGGAGCTTGATTCTATTAAAGCAAAAGAAACACAAAAGGAAGATCGTAAGGATGATCGCACTAAAATGCAAGCATCTCAACAATCTGAATTAATAGATCAAAGGGCGAAAGATGCGCCACCTAAAAACTTTGAATCTAAAGGCAATGACACACTAGGTGGTGGATTTGATCTAGGCGCATTTGAGCCTAGATAATGTTTAATTATTTAATTATATTATATTATGGAAAATGAACAAAAAGAATCAGTAGATTCTATTAAAGCGGATTTACCGTCTACTCCTCCTCCAGCTGAAGCTAAAGCTGAAGAGGTGGTTAACGAACCCGTTAAAATTAAAAAAAGACCTAAGAAACTAGTTCAAGATGAACCAGAGGTTTTAAAGGTAAACTTAGACAAACTAGAGGATAACATCACTAAAAAAGAAAAGGATGTTATTAAAGTTGACTTAAGTGAGAAAAAACAAGAGGAAAAACCTGTTGTTGAAGAAGTAAAGGAAGAAGTTACTCCTGAAAAAGAAACAGAGGTAGAGGTTACCCCTGTTTTAGAAGAGGTAACAGATGAGCAGGTTGAAGAGAAGACAGAGGAATTAACCGAAGAGGTTGAAGAAGCTGTTGCCGAAGCACAAGCTACTGGAGATCCTTTACCAGAAAATATACAAAAGGTAGTAGAGTTTATTAATGAAACTGGTGGTACTTTACAAGACTACGTTCGACTAAACACTGATTACACATCGTTAGATGAAAATCAATTGTTGAAAGAATACTACCAAAACACGAAACCTCACTTGTCTAGTGATGAAATAGACTTCTTAATGGAAGATCAGTTTTCTTACGACGAAGAAACAGATGAGGAAAGAGATGTAAAAAGAAAAAAGCTGGCATTAAAAGAGCAAGTTGCGAATGCCAAAAACCACCTAGACGGGTTAAAGTCTAAATACTATGAAGAAATTAAAGCTGGAAGCAGGTTAGCGCCTGAGCAAAAGAAAGCTGTAGAATTTTTTAATAGATACAACAAAGAGCAAGCTGATGTCAAAAAGGTTGAGGCGCGTCAAATAGATGTATTTAAAAAGGAAACCGGTAAGGTTTTCAACGACAATTTCAAAGGTTTTGAATATAGTGTCGGAGAAAAGAGATACAGATATAACGTAAAAAATGCTGAAGAGGTTAAGAGTACCCAAGGGGACATATCTAATTTTGTCAAAAAGTTTTTGAACAAGAATAATGAAATGTCAGACGCCGCGGGTTATCACAAATCCCTATTTACAGCAATGAACCCCGATGCTATAGCTAATCACTTTTACAATCAAGGTAAAGCTGATGCTTTAAAAGAAAGTATTTCTAAATCTAAAAATGTCGATATGACACCTAGACAAGGGCATACTGAAGTTAAGCAAGGCGGAACCACTTATAGAGTAGTTAGCGGAGATGATACTAGTAAGCTTAGAGTTAGAATGAACAAAAACAAGTTTAACTAATTAAAATTTAAAAATTATGCCTTTTATTAATCCTGCGCAAGGTGCGGAACTAAATCACGTAACGCCTGCACCAACGCAATCCCTATGGGGAGACAACTACCTAGCATTTGATAGTGCTACGGGTGGTGGATCATTCGCACAACAATTTTTGCCTGAAATCTATGAGAAAGAAGTTGAAAGATACGGAAATAGAACTATCTCTGGTTTCTTGAAAATGGTTGGCGCGGAAATGCCACTACAATCTGACCAAGTAATCTGGTCTGAACAAGGAAGATTACACGTAGCATACGATGCTGCGGAAAGTGGGCCGGACACTGTTCAAGTAACAGATGCCTCTGCTAACACTATCCTACTACCTGCTAACCACAACGTACAATTGCATGATACAATCATTATTTCTAATGCTGCATCTGACAAAGTACTTAAGTGTTTAGTTATTGCAATAGCTGGTACTGACGACGTTAATGTTACAGTACAGCCTTATACTCAAGCTGATTTAGCTACTTCTACTGGTACTGTTTTTACAGACCTTGAAGATATCAAGTTGTTTGTATATGGTACTGAATACAGAAAAGGTTCTCAAGGAATCACTGGTTCATTAGATGCTTCTTTCACTCAGTTTAGCAACAGACCAATCATCATGAGAGACAGATACCAAGTTAATGGTTCTGACACTGCTCAAATCGGTTGGGTTGAAGTTACTTCTGAAAATGGAGCTTCTGGTTTCCTATGGTACTTAAAATCTGAGCACGAAGCTCGTCTAAGATTTGAAGATCAAATGGAAATGGCAATGGTTGAAGGTGAACTAGCTGCTCAAACAATGGGTGCTTCTGGCTTCAACGTTCAAGGTACTGAGGGTTTATTCGCCGCTGTTGAATCAAGAGGTCTTGTATGGACTGGTACTGATTTCGATCAAGTATCTGCTTCTGCTCCTTATGCCCAAGATGGTCTAGGTGAGTTTGATACTATCCTACAAGAACTTGATAAGCAAGGTGCTATTGAAGAAAACATGATGTTCTTGGACAGAGCTACTGCTCTAGAATTAGACAACATGCTAGCTAACGCGAACTCTGCTTCTGCTGGTGGATCATCTTACGGTGTATTCAACAACGAAGAAGAAATGGCTCTTAATCTAGGTTTCACTGGATTTAGAAGAGGTTCTTACGACTTCTATAAATCTGACTGGAAATACCTAAATGACGCTACAACGAGAGGATTGGTTGGAGACATCGAAGGACTTATTGTTCCTGCTGGTACTTCAACTGTATACGATCAGTCATTGGGTAAGAATATCTCTAGACCGTTCCTACACGTTAGATACAGAAAATCTGAAGCTGATGATAGAAAAATGAAATCTTGGATCACTGGATCTGTAGGTGGAAACTATACTTCTGATGCTGACGAAATGGTAGTAAACTTCTTGTCAGAAAGATGTTTATGTGTTCAAGGTGCGAATAACTTCGTATTGTTGAAAAACTAATATCATTATTACTTTAAAGAGTTGGGTGCTTCGGCACCCGACCCTTTAATTTTTATTAACAAACTTTTATTATATTATATCATGGAAAAACAAACAATAACACAACCTAAAGATTGGGTTGTAAAAGATAGAACTTACCTAATTTCAGGTAAACACAGTCCGGTAGTTCTTGTAATACCGTCAAGACATACAAGAAGAAAACCATTACTATACTTTGACCCTGAAGTTAATTATCAGCGCGAATTAAGATACGCGACTAATCAACCTTCACCATTTGTAGACGAACAAAAAGGTCCTGCTACATTAGGTCATATAGTTATGAGAGATGGGAAATTAACAGTTCCTGCTAGACAAAAGAATCTTCAAATGCTTCTTTCTTTATATCACCCTAAAAAAGACATTCTATACAAAGAATTTCAACCAGAGGTGATTGCTGAAAACCAAACAGATTGGATTGAGCTAGAATTTGAAGCTGTTAAGCTAGCAATGAGTTTAGGGATAAACGAAGCCGAAGCCATACTAAGGGTTGAGGAAGGTAGTAAAGTGTCTAAGATGTCTTCTAAGGAGATCAAAAGAGATGTATTACTATACGCTAAGAAAAATCCTCAAGCTTTTATACAACTAGCAACTGATGATGATGTTCAATTGAGAAGCATGGGCGTGAGAGCTGTAGAAGCTAAGTTAATAACTTTATCTTCAGATCAAAGACACTTTACTTGGACTAGTAGCAAAAAGAAACTTTGCACTGTTCCTTTTGAAGAGCATCCTTACAATGCTTTAGCACATTGGTTAAAAACTGATGAAGGGTTAGAAATCCTTAAAGCAATTGAAAAGAAACTAAAATAAATCACTTTGTAGTAGCAGTCGCTCTACGGGGCGATTGCAAACTACAATAAAAAAAAATTATGGCAGTCAATATAGATAACGTATATCAAAAAGTATTAGTTATAGCTAATAAAGAACAAAGAGGTTATATAACACCGCTTGAATTTAACTTGTTAGCAAATCAAGCTCAGCAAGACATATTCGAGCAGTATTTTTATGACTTAAACGCTTTCATGAGAATACCAGGTAATGATAGTACCTATGCTGATCAAGTTGACTTGTTAAAAGAAAAAATAGATATATTCGAAAAATATAGAGTAGAGGTTGTTATGTCGACACACGCGTCACAACCCGGTCAAGGTACTCTACCAAACCATTACAGGATAGGCGAATTATATTATAAGCATAAAGGTGGTTTTGTTGAGATGGAAAAAATAAATCAAAACGATATTCACCATATACAAAACTCACCACTAACAGCTCCAAACTTAGCAAGACCAGTATACGTTAGGGCTTCTAACTTTGTTCCAAGAGCAGGTGGTGTAACTCAAGCAAGTAATGACCTAGAGGGCATGTTTGAGGCAAGAGCCATTCAGATTTATCCAATAACTATATCAAGTAATGTGTACTGCAACTATATAGATTTCCCTGCAACAGTTAGTTGGGGTTATACTCTTATAGATGAGCAAGCACTATACAATGCTAATGCAACTCAGCATTTCCAACTTCACGCGTCAGAAGAAACTGAATTAGTTGTTAAGATATTACAATTAGCTGGAATACTAATAAAGGACCCTAGCCTATATCAAATGGCTTCACAGGAAAATCAAATTAACACGCAACAAGAAAAACAATAAGATATGCCACTATTTGAAGGAACACAACAACAATATTACGGTTCAGAAAGTTTTATAGCTTCGGCTGGGCAAACAGCTTTTGTTTTAACTTTTCCAGACAACCAAACACTACTTAACAGTTTGGCAACAATGCCATCATCCGCTGGTCAGTTTAATGTTACCATAAACGGCGTACCTACAACATCCTTTACTTTTAACAACACAACAAATACAGTTACTCTAGGTTCTGGAGCTACAGCTAATGATGTTGTTGTTGTAACAATTATAAATCCTAATTTAGGCAACTATCAGTATATAACAATGCAACAGCTTATAAACAACTTTAATATAAGTTATGTTGGTGAAGATAAGATAATACCTAAAGTAAGGAGATCTGATGTTGCTTTTCATGCCCAAAGAGGCTTGCAAGAAATGAGTTATGATATACTAAGATCTGAAAAGAGCCAAGAAATTGAATTAGGACCTAGTTTAAAAATGGCTTTACCACACGACTATGTTAATTATGTGAAGTTATCATGGAGAGATGATTCTGGTATAGAAAGAGTTATATATCCTGCTAGAAAGACAAGCAATCCTACCGCTGTTAACCAAGCAAACGATTACAGCTACATGTTTGATAATGAGGGTAACTTAACAACTGCTAGTGACTCAGATACATGGACATCTTTTAGTACTCAAATTTCAGCAAGCTCTATAATAGGTACTTCAGATGATACAGATGTAGATCAAGCTTATGCTGAGGGTAGAAGATTTGGTTTAAACCCAGAAAACGCCCATGTAAATGGGGTATTCTTTATAGATAACTCTAGAGGTTATATACACTTTAGTTCTGATATATCAGGTAGAACAATTAAACTACAATACATTAGTGATGGTTTAGCTACAGAGGACGAAATGATTATACACAAGCTAGCTGAAGAGGCTATGTATAAATATGTAGCTCACGCTATAATAGCGACAAGAGTCAATATACCTGAATACATAGTCGCGAGATTTAAGAAAGAAAGATTCGCAGCTATGAGACAAGCTAAATTAAGACTGTCAAACTTTAAATCAGAGGAAATACGTCAAGTATTAAGAAACAAGTCTAAACAAATAAAATAACATATATGCCAGAGTTAAAACATCACTTTCGTGCGGGTAAGATGAATAAAGACCTGGACGAGAGATTAGTTCCAGATGGTGAGTACAGAGATGCTTTAAACGTAGAAGTTGCTTCTTCTGACGGGGCTAATGTTGGTACTATCCAAAACGTTCTAGGTAATACACAAAAATCTTTTGTTAGTCAAGTAGGACAAAAGTGTGTTGGATCAATAGCTCATGGTAAAAGTGATTTTATTATATGGTTTATTGAAGGTGGTGTGATAAGTGGTGAAGGTAGAGATTATATTGTTCAATATATACCTGGCTCTGGCACTGTTAAGCCAATACTTGTTGATAACTATCAATGTAAAAGAGTTACTTCAACTCAAATAAGTACAACCGCTTTAAACGTGGTTTCACCTGGTACAGTTAGAATAGGTATGGTTGTCCAAGCCTACACTGGAGCTGGTGTTGCTTATTATCCTGGTAATGTTACAGTTACTAATATATCTGGCAATGTTATAACAACATCGGCAGCACCAACCACAAACCCACCAAGTGGTACTGACGTTACATTTAAAGCTGAAAGAGTTTTAAAGTTTACTGGTCAACCAATAACAGCTATCAACATTATAGATGGATTACTATTTTGGACAGACGGAACGAGCGAACCTAAGAAAATACATATAAAAAGAGCTGCCTTAGGTACTCCTGATATATTAAATCATAGTAAACATTATGTTCAAGATTCACCAGCCACTGCAATATTAAACAGTCCTAGGTTATACGTAAGAGAAAGAGACATAACTGTTATAAAACAAAACCCAAAGTACGCACCCATATTAAACATGTCTAATACTAAGAGACAAAACTTAAATGGTGGTAATATAGTTATTGAAAGTATAACTACGATGGATTTTATAGACGGTAGCGGTGAACTGATGGATGTAGGTACCGTCCTTAACGTATTGTTTCAAGGTGAAACACCTGACTTTACAACTGGTGATGTTTTAATATTAGAATCTTTAGATGACAACAATGATGGCAAACCAGATCACAGTATTAGATTAGGGGTTTTGTCACAAAACTCTGGGCCAAACTCAAACTCTTTTAGTTGTGAAATATTGTCTAGAAGTGAAGAGATAACTATTGACTACACAGCATGGACAGCAACGTTAGAGCAAGAAAAACCTTTATTTGAATTTAAGTTTCCTAGATTTGGCTACAGATACAAGTACGAAGATGGTGAGTATTCAGCGTTTTCGCCTTGGTCTAAAATAGCTTTCTTACCAAGCGAGTTTGATTACAACCCTAACAAGGGTTATAACCTTGGAATGAGAAACCAGTTGAGATCTTTGATAATAAAAGAGTTTAATAAAGACTGGGCTACAGCTAATCAACGAACACCAGACGGTGTGATTGAAGTAGATATACTATATAAAGAGTCTACAAACAATAACGTATACACAGTTCAAACTTTAAAAAAGAAAGGAAAGAAAAACTTACCAGATCCAGAGTGGACGTCTGATCAACTAGCTATTGAGTCTGAATTAATATACGCAGCTGTTCCAGCAAATCAAATGCTTAGGCCTTGGGATAACGTTCCATTAAATGCTAAAGCTCAAGAAATAACAGCTAATAGAATTATATACGGTAACTATACTCAGAACTTATCTATGGCTAACAGCCAAGGTCCTTTTACACCTAGTCTTGCAGGGTTTAATATAGTATCAAACCCTACGTTAACATCAGTAGCTGGAGTACCAGGTGAATCTATAAAAAGCCAAAGAACATATCAATTAGGTGTAGTTTACAGGGATAAGTTTGGCAGAGAAACACCAGTATTCACGAACAAAACCGCAACTAAAACTTTAGCTAAATCCGCTTCAGAGACATATAATCAAATAAAGGTTACATTAGGAGGAACAGCTCCTGATTTTGTTGATTCTTTCAAGTTTTATATTAAAGAAACATCTAACGAATACTATAATTTAGCTATGGATAGGTATTATCTAGCCGAAGACGGTAATGTTTGGTTAAGTTTTCCTTCATCTGAAAGAAACAAGGTTGATGATGAAACCTTCTTGATATTAAAAAAAGAGCATGACAATGAGATATTTGTTAGTGAAGACGCTAGGTATAAAGTTATAGCTATTAAAAACGAGGCTCCAGCTTTTTTAAAGATAAAAAAACAATCTTTTGGAGAAATAGGAAACTCAACTGGTAGCACTATAGAATCAACTGGTTATCCTCAGTCAGATTTTAATTTTGTACACATTGATCAAGAGGATTTTGATGAAAGTACTTTAGCAGACACATCTTCTAGGTCTGATTTGTGTTTAAGAGTAAAAGGTCCTTCTTCATTATCCAAATGGTATGATGTTGCTAGTATATCACTACTTGTAGACTCTGGCAAGTATGCTATAACTCTTAACAAAAGATTTGGAGATGAAATAGATCTTGTTAGTGGAGGTAGTGGTGCAACAAACACCCAAAAACAAGCTATATCTATAGAGATTGCTCAAAATCAATCAAAGACAAAACCAGAGTTTGAAGGTAGGTTTTTTGTAAAAATATATAGAGATAATGTTTTAGATAAAAGAATATTACTAAAAGGATTTACAGAAGATTGGACTGTTGTTTCAGCTAGAAACATACCTTACCTTAGAAAACACAGTGGTGATGCTACTAGAGACTGGTGGAGACATGGTCATTTTTTCCCTAACATGACTAGAATTAGAGGTCAAAGAGAAGGTTTTTTCATTGATGAAATGGATACAGACAACGACGATCACGGTGGTGGTGATGAAGGTATAGGTGCACCGATTGGTGGTAATAGAATCGATATATCTTTCTCTGGAGTGCAACCTAAGGAAAACAAATGGGATGTGGGATATGGTACGCATAGTGATGAAATTGATTTTGTTAAAAAGCTAGATGAAGTTGGTGCTAAGTTTAGGTTTCAAAACGATCCAGATCAAATTATATACGAGATAACAAGCACATCGACAGTGTCAAGACTTAGAAATTACCAAGATCACAAATGGAGTAATAGATTTAATGATCCGTCAAATAAAAGAAAAAGATGGGAGCTAGAAGTAACACCAAACATAGGTAGTGGACCTAGTAGTTATACGCCGGAAGACAACGGTAATTGCTACCCTGATTTTAACGGAAGAATTGGTGACATAATGGAGTTTTTAGAGCCGTACCATGAAGACGACACTTATACCAGTAATAACCCGGCGATATGGGAAACAGAACCTAAAGAAGATGTTGGTTTAGATATTTATTACGAAGTAAGCAACGCTATTCCTGTTGCCCAACACAATAGTCTTCATCTTTTAGATTGGTTTAATTGCTATTCTTTTGGCAATGGTGTTGAATCAAATAGAATAAGAGATGACTTTAATGCTCCAACTATAGATAAAGGACCTAGAGCTTCTACTGTACTAGCTATCCCGTATGAAGGAGAAACAAAGGGTAGTGGTTTGATATTCTCTGGAATATACAACTCAACTAGTGGTGTTAACAATACTAATCAGTTTATACAAGCTGAAGCTATAACGAAGGATCTTAACCAAGCTTATGGTACTATTCAAAAACTTCACACAAGAGATAACAATCTTTTAGTTTGTTGTGAGGATAAAATATTAAAAGTATATTCTAACAAAGACGCTTTATACAACGCTGATGGTAGCGCTAACTTAATATCAAGCAACAAGGTTTTAGGAACATCTGATCCCTTTTCAGGTGAGTATGGTATATCACTAAATCCAGAGTCTTTTGTTGCTAAAGAATTTAGAGCTTACTTTACAGACAAAAACAGAGGTGTAGTTATAAGATTATCTGCAGATGGTATAACACCTGTATCTATGCACGGCATGGAAGATTATTTTAGAGACGAGCTACAAGTGGCACACACGCATTTTGGTTCTTATGATGACAAAAAACAACTCTATAATTTAACACTAGTAAGCGAGTCTCCAAAAAGCCACACTATATCATTTAGTGAAAAAATAAAAGGTTGGACTAGTAGAATGTCTTTTGTACCAGAAACAGGTGTTAGTTTAAACAACGAGTATTACACTTTCTACAACGGTGAAATATGGTTGCATCATAACAACAATAATAGAGGTACTTTCTACGCAACCGCATATGAGTGCTCGGTTAGACTCTTACTAAATAGTGCTCCCGATATAGTTAAAAGCTTTAAAACATTGAACTATGAAGGAACGCAGAGCAAGGTTGGTGCTAACCTTAGTGACGGTAATTATGTAAATAATTTCGCAAAAGATGGTTGGTACAACTATAGCATGTTCACTGACATGCAAGAAGGTGAGGTTGGAGATTTTGTTAAAAAAGAAAACAAGTGGTTTAACTTTATAAGGGGAAAAGGCACAACGTTGTCAAACCTAGACACAACAGAAATATCGGTTCAAGGTTTGGGTACAGCTGTGGTTTCAAACGACAGTGGACGTCAAGAGTATACATTAACAATAAACGAAAACAACGACTAATATGGCTTTAACTCTCTGTACTATAGATACTAAATCGTTGCAAAAAATTGGTGGCCAAGCTATTGGTAGCGATAACATAAACTTAACAATAAAACCAGACGAACATCACTCTGTTACAGCTAGTGACTTTACGGTTGGTAGTTTGCCAACAGGTGTTGATAGTATAACTTTAACCGATACTGGTACTCCTGGTTCTTTTGATAACACAATTAACGTGTTTGTTAATCTAACAGATACGTACCAAATGCCAGGCGCTAATACCGCTATAACTATAGATGTTGACGGTGCCGCAATCAAAGGAGAAAGAATATTAAAAGGTATATATTTACTAGATAAAGAACCTGTAGAAAGTAGCCAACAAGCCACTGTAACTACAACCGCTGGAAGCGGTATAACCATATCAGCTCAGTCAACTGTTGGTGATCACTATCATAGGACCGTTACTGGATCAAAACCTCAAGATGAAAAGGTTTTATTGTTTACAAAAACTTTTACAGCCGATACGGGTTATTATTACCCTGTAGAACCAGACTATAGTATAACTAGCGCTATAAGAGAACACCCCGAGCTTTACAGCGTTGAAGTTGAAAGAACTTACTTAGATAATGGACGTTACGATAAACCTTTACAGGTTGTACAATTTAAGGTTTATTATACTGTACCGAGTTATAATGTTATTGCTGGTGACTTAGACACTATAACTTTCACAGCTGAAACAGCTCAAATTTTTGACGCTGGTAGAAAAATAAATAGAGTTAGATTTCCTGCTGGAGACATACCTCAAAGAGGTGGTAATAAAGTTGTAGCAGTTTACGGTGTTCCAGGAGCTGCATATACTTTAACTATAGGGTCTTCTCAAACACATATAGCTGTTCAACCAACTAATTATACTAATCAGGTTATACCGGCTACAGGTTACCAATCACATAACTTTCTTTTTGGATCTTCATATGTGGGTAGTGCTTATACTGATATAACTTACAACTTAAATATTGCTGAAGCATCATCCAATCCTGCAACGACTATAGACTATACTAATATACCTAACACAACCCCTACTTACACTATACTTCAACGCGCAGCTGTAACACTTTTATTGAATAGAACATCTCCAACTGGTTTTTCATACACAACACCTAGCTCCGTGGCTGTGGTAGCTATGCCTGGTTATTTAACACCTGATAAAGGAGAAAGTATCACTAACTTTGATTGGCAGTTTAATGTTACTAAAACAGGTGGTGGTAATGTTTTTGTAAGAAGACAACCTATATACGATCAAGAAAACCAATCGCTTTCTGATTTTAGCAACTCTGTCGCAAGTAGTAATAGTGGTTTTGTTGTTTCTGCAACTAAAGAAGCTTTGAACAGTGGTACAGCAACTGTTACAATAAGGATAGCTGGTGAGGTTGATTTCGGTACAACGGATACAACAATGACGCTCAATCTAGACAATATAATTAACACGCCTCCATTAGCATATACTCAGTCTAATGTCAACGTGCCTAATAATACTCAAACAAATATAACGCTAACAGGCTTTGATCACAACAGTGATACATTAACATATTCAATAGTTAGTCAAGGTTCAAAAGGAACGGCTACAGTTAATTCCTCTACAGGAGCAGCGGTATATACGCCAACATCAGCTCTACAAACAGGAGCAGATGCTTTTACATATAAAGTTAATGATGGTTTTGAAGATAGCGTAGCAAGAAGTATAGGTTTAGTTATAGCTGGTGGAGGATCAACAGGTATAACATTTAACTCTCTTTGGACTTGGGATGACACTGAGGATTCGTCACCAGCATCACCAATTGGTGGTACAGCTTGGACGGGTACCGCAGCATACACAGGCGCTTCAGCAGGTACTAATAGCTTTACCGCTACATTTACAAGTTGGGCGTTAGACTCTCTTCACACTGGTTTTCCTAGTTATGTAGATTACTGGGGTGATATAGCTATAAGATGGAAATTAAAATACCAAGGAACCCAGTTGAACACAGGTTTAGCTGTTATAAATCAAAGTACATCATCATTTAGTCAAAGTAACCAAACAGCAACTATAAACATAAGCAATATAACCGTTAGCATACCAAGCTCACACAATAGTGGTAATGGAATGATTAGTGGTGGAGGTTATACGTTTGAGTGGGGTGTAGAATACGATAATATTTCACAATAAAATATGGGACAAATAACTTTAACATTTACAGCTCAACTAAACGAATCACTTCAAGTTGGTGACATAGTTTACCACACTCCTCAAAGTACTGTTGGAGGATTTTTAACTGGTGGTACAAAAATCAAAATGGGTGCGGTAACGAATATAACTAGTAGATATGTTTTAACATGTAACATAGATGATGACACAGATAGACCGGGGTCGAGTGACTTTATATTCTTTAGTAAAGACAACTCGGCAAACATGAGTAGTTTAGTTGGTTACTACGCTGATCTTACTCTTAAAAACAATTCTAAAGATAGAGCAGAACTGTTTTCGGTTGGTTCTGAGTTCTCGGAAAGTAGTAAATAAACATAAAAAAGTGTAATTATAATAATAAATAAAAGAATATGATACCAATAGGGGCAGCGGTTGGAGCCGCAACATCAATAGCTTCCGGTATAATCGGTAGCGGTAAAAGAAAAAGAGAGCAAAAGGCTGCTCAAGCGGAGTTTGACAAGAACAAACAACGTTATGAGGGGTTAGACACGTCTAACTTATATGCTAATATGGAAAACACCATGGAAGATCTTACGGTAAACCAAGGTGCTGCTAATATGGCTAATCAAAAAAACGAACAAAACCTTGCTAATGTAATGGGTGGTATGAACCAAGCTGCGGGTGGATCTGGTATTGCTGGACTCGCTCAAGCTATGGCACAACAAGCTACTTCTAATACGCAATCAGCTTCCGCTGATATAGCTAGTCAAGAAAGTAGAAACCAAATGGCTGCTGCTAGACAAGCCGGCTCTAATCAAAGAGCTGAGCTACAGGGTGCTGAGAACGCTAGATCTGCTGAAAAAGATAAAACAGAAACTATGTTAGGTATGTCACAACAAAGGTTAGGAGCTGCAAACGAAGCAAGAGATGCTGCCACCGCAAGTATAATGAGTGGTGTAGGTCAAGCTGCAAGTGTCGCGGCGGGGCCGTTAGATGCAATTGCAAATGCTTCTGATAGAAAACTTAAAAAGAATATAAAACTAATTGGGTATTCACCTAGTGGATTAAAAATATATATTTTTGAATACATTGATAAAAAGTTTGGAGAACATGTTTATCAAGGTGTTATGTCTGATGAAATACCACAACACGCTGTTATAAAACATAAAGATGGTTACGACAAGGTAGACTACTCTAAACTAGACGTAAACTTTAAGCAGATATAATCATTAATGAAATAAAGATATGAATTCACAATTAGTAAAAGGTGCTGCATTAGTTAATAAAAAATTTCAAGATCACGGCAAAGCTGTTAACCAGGGTTATGCGCAAAGTCATGATCCAAACGCTCTAGCTAACGCTCAACACGAGGCTAAAATGGAGCGTAGAAACAACGAAACTAAGATAGACAACTACATGAATAGTCTACCCGCTGATTTTGATGTTTCACAAATACCTAGTAAATATAGAGACAAAATATCTTCTTTCTTAACAGCTGGCAAGCAAGCTTACGCTGACGAGGCCATGAATATTAATGATTATGAATCTGGTAGCGATGAGTATATTGCCGCTGTGGCTAAGATGAATTCTGTAAAGAATAGTTTTAAAAACTTAAAAAATCAATTCGACATGTTCGGCGCCAACAAGAAAGAGGTTGCCGAGAGCATGTTAGAGGGCTTGTATAGCAAAGGTAATAATACTGGTGAAATGAGTTTGTTAACTAGCGTTTACACAGACGAACTAGATATGGAGATTGGTGAAGATGGTAACATAGGTTTTATAACAGAAGAAGGTGTTACTAATTTCGGAGATCTACCTGATTACTTTAACAAAGACTACGCTAGTGGTGATGCTATTATGAAAATGTCTAACCAAATATATAAAGCTGGTATACCTTTGAACTCTGCTACTAGAATGATGTATGAAAACAATTTGTACAACATGATAGAAAAAGGTGGGGTTGCTACTCTAAAATCTTTAGCTCGTGATGATTTCTTTAATCGTGGAGGTATACCTGGTATTACTGATGAAGAATTAAATGATCCTATGCAGAGAGATGCTGTTGAAAAGAAAATAGTAGATCACTTTATGAGTGTAATGAATACACAGGCTTCTAACGGCGCTGCAGCTAAAAGAAATAGCACTGGTACTTCACCTTCCAATAAAGGTACTGATGCTTTTAGAAAAGATAAAGCTAGATATGATATTTATAAAGAATACACAGATAAAGGAGAGGTACCGCCATTACCCAGTAACTTCCAAGTAAGACCAGAAACTGATTCAGAAGGAAACGTTTTAGAAGAACCAACAGGTAAAATGGAAGTAATTGGACCAGGCGGTGGATCACACTTAATAGACTTATCAACGCCTGAAGGTAAAAAAGCTTTTTATATATTTATAGGAATAAGACCTGATGTTTTCGGAGCAGATGACTTTACTGTAGATCCGCTAGATCCAACCACTTAAAATCTAATACATGTACGAACTAAACGGAAAGAAGTATACTATTGAACAACTTCAAGAGGCCGCTGCTAAATATAACATGGACTATAACACCTACCTTGAAACAATGCGAGGTAAAGGGTTACAAGAAATGACTAGCGACATGACCGATGAAGATGCTTTAACTAAAAAAGCAGATGACATTGTTGCTAATGAGTATAGTGGTATATATGATGTAGATTTAAATGAAGCTGAAATAGAAAAATACAAAGATAAAACCGCTTTAAATAAAGAAGGTGATTTTGTAGACGCTATGTATGAAACTGAAGATGGTAAGTTTAGAAGAACTAAAGATACTATGAGTAGGGATGAGGTTCTTGAATTATCTAGAGAGTCTTATATAAAGTTAATAAATTCTGACGAATATATAAGTGGTTTTGGAGAAAAGGCCATGAATGATAACAAAGTAGCAATACAAGATATAGTTGCCAAGGCAAGAGAAGAATACGATGTTACAGACCCGGGTGGTTTAAAAGAAGCAAATAAATCTGTAAACAAACAAATAAATAAACTTATCCAAGAGGCTGCGTCCGCAGACCCAGAATATCTCAAAAGAACAGAAAAGTATAACGAGTTAATATCTGAAAGATATGGAGATCACGTTAATGGTCTAGCTGTGTTAGAAAAAAGACAAGATGTTATAGACAATACAAGCATGTCTAAGTACATGGGATGGGTGCCGGGTGAATGGAATGATTTACAAACAGGTTTGTTAAACTTTAAAAATCAAGTTTCTCAAGGTTGGAACGGTTTTTGGAATGGTCAATATATGGAGACCGTGAAAGAAAACAATAGCGTTCTAAAGACCATAGAAGATGGTACAATAAAACCAATGGCGAATGGTAATTATGTTGCTGGTAGATATGAAACAAAAGATGGAGTAGCTTATAGACACCAAGCTGGCTCGGCTGAGGAGTTAAAAGCTATTTTAGAAAAATCTAATGATGGCTTAAGAAAAGATGTTGTATTTAACGCTATTCAAAACGAGGAGTATCAAAAAGAGATGGACATACTTGGTTCACCAAAGTTTTTTACTGAAGATGGTTGGACGCCTGAGTTTAATGTTGATGAGTATCAAGAACTATTAACAACTCAAGGTGGTCAAATGGCTTTAGGTGTAGTTACCTTTGGTGGTTCTACTCTGATACAAGAAGCTGGTGGAGCTATGAACGAAATGGCTACTTACTGGGCATCGAAAAATAAATTTCCTGAGCTGGACGACGAAGAAGCTATGGGTGAGTTTCAAAGATTAGATCCTCAAGAAAAAGCTGAGTTAGTCTTACAGGCTATGGAAAGAGGTCAAGTTAACTATGACGACGCTATGAAAACCGGTGCTTTGAATGCTGGTTTTGATTTAGTTTCTAACTTCTTTGTTATAGCTAAAGCTGGTAAAGCAGTTAAGTTCGCACCTAAAACATTTACTAGATTTATAGCTCAAAAAGCTTATCAACAAGCTGCTAAGTATGCCTGGAAGCATGCGGGTAAAGATATATTCCAAGGTGTGGCGTCAGAGGTGATAACTGAAAACATGCAGGAAATAACTAGCATGTACCACGTTAACAAGAATACCGATAGATCTACGTTCTCTGAAGAAATGAATGGTGGTGGTTGGAAACGACTAGGCGAAACAACTATAGCTTCCGCTATTGTACCAGGTACTTTAATTGGTAGTAAAAAAGCTATTGGTGGTGGCATCAATATAATTGACGATCAAGTACAAAACCACATAGCTAAAAACGATAAAACTCATTTAAGAAACTACGTAAATAAAAAGAAAAAGTATATTGAAACCTTAGTTAAAAGAGGTACTTACACTAGAGAAGAGGGTAATCAGTTGCTAGAACAACTAGAGTTAGCTGAACAAGTACAAAATGATACTAAAAATAAATACGTAAAGGGTGAGGGTAAAAACCAAATTTTTGAAAACCTATACAAGCAAATAAAACAACAAGAGAAGTTAGATAAATTAAGTGATAAAAAAGAATTAACAGTTGATGAGCAGCAAAAATATACCGACCTAGAAGAAGACATACAAGCGTTGGGTAAAGCTAACATGATGATTCGTTTATCTGATAATTACGATGCTAGTGGTAAAACATTTGCTCAATGGATTAATGATCAGAAAGATGGTTTGTTTGGTAATAAAAGAATGAACTTATTCGATACTGTACAAGAATTTAAAGATTATATAGGTGGTAGAATAAAAACAGTTAAAAGACAATTAAAGAAAGATCCTAAAAATAAAGACTTACAAAACGAGTTAAAAGAACTACAGTCTAATTCTATAAAAGAATTAATGAAACCTAACTCGAATAAAAATGGTGCAAATACTGGTAATAATGCTTGGGTTATAAAAGAACTTGTAGATAACAATCGTAGCAAAAGAAATGATTATACAGGCGCTAACACAGTTCACCACGAAGCCTTACACTTTATACTAGATGGTTTTAAAACTACTGATTTAAAAAAGTTTAGAGATGGTATAAGGGCTGAGTTAAATAACTCAACTGATCCTAAGATGAAACTTGTTAGAGATTTACTTGATAAAAGATTAAATCTATATAGAAAAAACAAACAAGGTTTAAATACTAAGATTGGTAATGAAGAATTTTTTACATCTATATCTGATGCTCTTAGACTTGTTGAGGCGATGGATTTACAAAAAGATCCTTTACTAGCTAGAGTAATACATAAGATTGGGCAAAAACTACAAGATCTTTTTGGTGAAAAGCTTGGTGATATAGGTATAGACTATACTAATTTAAACGCTGAAAATACTTTACAGTTTTTGAAAAAGTATAATTCTTTTAATGGTAAAAACCAATTTACATTATCAAACGTACCTACGATGCCTGTACCTAAAGGTAAACAAAAACAGGTTGAAGAAGTTGAAGGTAAATATTCTTTATCACTAGATGATTCAAACGCGGTAAATGATATATGGGATAGTAAAGGTTTAGCTGGAGCTATGGAGATACTAGACTTACTAGAGCCTACAGCTAAAGGTATAGTTAAAAGATACTCTGATAGACCTAACTATGCTGTTATGAAAGATATATTGCTAGATGAAATAATGACTGGTCCTAGAGGTATGTTAGATGTTATAATGAGTTATGATAAGTACGTTCAAGAAAACTCTAATCCAGCTCCTTTGTCAGGTTACTTAAATAAATCTTTTTCCACAAAAACAGGTTTTAAAAGATATATAGAAATAGCAAATAGAGTTTTGGGTGAGGGTGATCAAAGCCAGTTTACATCTGATATAACAGAAGCTAGAGGTGTGGTAAGTGAAGAATCTAACATAATCGAAGATAACAGAGCTACTAAAACCCTAAGGAAAGATCTAGGATTAGAGCAGGGTATAATAGATAGTGTAGTCTCTGCAGTAGAAAGAACGTTTGGTATAAGGTTACCTCAAGTAGGTAGTAAAGAGTTTAGAAAAATACTACAACAAAACTTCAGAACAAAACTGTTTAAGGAAATAAAAAACATGATGGGCACAAGAACAGTCTACAGCATGTTTATAAATAGGAACGCTAAAGCTATATATAAAGCCTTACCTCAAGCAACGATAAACAAAAGGTTTTCTCAATTTGCTGTACCAGTTTTAGATAAAGATGGTAAGCAGAAAAGAGAAAACACACCTCAAGGTAACGCTGTCTTTGCGAAAAAACCATTTAACCAAAAAGAATTTGAAGATTACTTTTTAAGTAAAGATGTTGGCGCTTCAACTAGAGGTACTAGAAAAGATGCTTTAGCTGAATCAATAGCTGAGGAACTTGGGTTTGACGCTACCATGGAAACACTACAAAAACCAGAGGTTATAGAAAAGTTTGAGACGGTTAACGAGATACAAGGATTTGAATTACCGTCCAACTACCTAGCTATATTAGATAGGGATTTAGATAGAGATAGAGACGCTAAATTTAGCTTAGCTGTTTCTGCTTTACCAGAAGATTTACAATCAGATTTTATAGCTAATAGAAAAACATTTTTTAGTAACATAAATAAAATGGGTTATACTGCATCAGCTATAAGAAAAGCCTTTGATTTAACTTACAACAAAGAAGACTATACCACATCAGAAATAAACGCTATAATAAAAGATTTTGCTAGATTGTTAAAAAGATTTACTGACGCTCAGAAATCTTACAAGAAAAACAAACTAAAGTTTGATTATAAAATTGAAGATTATATTAACACTATAGACAACCAGATGGATAACAATCTAACTGTGGCTAAAGTGTTTGGTTTAAAAGAAGGTATGTCTTTTTATTTCAAAGACGAAAAACATCTAGCTAATTATAGAAATTACGTTAGCCAGTATGGTCAGTTTTTGTTAGATAAAAACAATGGTAACGTTGTTAAAACTTTAATACAGTTAATAACACATAAGCAGGGTTTTGAGAACGGTACGGGTGCCGGGAAAAGAGCTATGGCTTTCGGGAATAAAAAAGATTTTATAGACAATTTACTATCCACAATAGAGCCTGAGATAGAAGATTACAAGTTTTCTACTAAAAAAGAATTTGGTGGTAATAGACAGTTAACTATAACGTTTAAGAACGGAGAGACTACACAAGTATTAATACCACCAACATCTACAGAGAAGGTAACTAAACAACACTTAAGCAACGATATTAATATAGATAAAGAAGCGTTAGACGCTAAAGAAGCTGAACAAGTATTGGTTGGCTTATTTGAGTTTATGGCTGAGTTTAAAAACAACGATCAGTTTACAAGTGTAGAGGCTGCTATGATGGTTGCTGGTTTATTAGGTAATATGAAAACTGTTTTAAGAGGTTCAGCTAACTTTAAATACATAAGTACTGTTTTACCAAGCAAAAACCCATCTGCTTATAGATACGAACATTTAATACCAGCTAGAGTTGTTGCTTTCTACATGGTAGAAAAATATTTTAACGGTAACAACAATATAAATACGAAAAAATTACTAGAAGATTATAGTGTTGCTGTTATACCTAAAACAATGGACGAGAAGGTCGGTAAAGTGTTTGGTCAAACAATGAATATAGATTACTTTATTGGAATGCACCCTAGTAAGAGATATTACAATATAATGACTAGAGGTGAAATGCAGTACGCTATAAAAGACCTACAAACGAATGAGGTGTATGGTCAAAAGTATGCTAACGAGTACACTGAGTTACAGAAAGTAAAAAAGAACAACAGTAAGTTTTCTTTAGCCTCAGACATGAGCTTGCCAGAACAAATAGCTAGTTTTGCTAATATGGAAAAAGCTTTAGATATAGCTTCTAACCCCAACGCACCTATTAAAGGTATAAGCGTATTTGATTTTGATGACACGTTAGCTACCACTAACAGTAAGATAATAGTAACCACACTTGATGGTAAGGTTTCTAAAATAAACGCCACAGAGTTTGCTTTAAAGTCTGCTGACCTTGAAGCCGCTGGGGCTATATTTGATTTTAGCGAGTTTAATAAAGTTGTAGATGGTAAAAAAGGCCCACTAGCTGATCTAGCCTTAAAACGTCAAGGTAAGTTTGGTAATAAAGATATATTTATACTAACAGCTAGACCCCAAGCTTCTGCGAATGCTATACATGCATTTTTAAAAGGTATTGGTTTAGAAATACCTATAGAAAATATAACTGGTTTAGAAAACGGAACAGCTGGTGCTAAAGCTAATTGGATTTTAGGCAAAGCAGCTGAGGGTTACAACAACTTTTATTTTGCTGATGACGCTTATAAAAATGTAGAAGCAGTTCAAAATGTTTTAGATGTTATAGACGTTAAGAACAGGGTTGAGCAAGCTAAATTTTCCCTAAGCTTAGAAGCTGAAATGGATCAAATAATCGAAGACGAATCAGGTGTTAAATCTTTTAAAAATTACAGTAAGGCCGCTGCTCAAAGAATAGGTGCTAAAGTTAGAAGTAAGTTTAAATTCTTCTTACCACCATCTGCTGAAGATTTCTTAGGTTTGTTATATGATCTTTTAGCTAAAGGTAAGAAAGGGGATGCCCAGTTAGAGTTTTTTAACAAGCATCTTATAAGACCTTTTGCTAAAGCCTATAGAGCTATGAACACGGCTAAGCAGGCAATATCTAATGACTATAGAGCTTTAAAGAAAGCTTATAAACCCGTAGTAAAACAATTAGGAAAAGAAACTGGCTATAAAAACTTTACATACGATCAAGCTATAAGAGTTTATCTATGGAACAAGTTAGGTATAAAAATACCTGGTTTATCTAAGAGAGATGAAAACGCTTTAGTGAAAATAGTTAAAGGAGATTCTACTATGGTTGAGTTTGCGGATATGCTAGGCCAAATCACTAGAATGGAAGAGGGTTATGTATCTCCATCAGAACACTGGTTAGCGGGTACAACAGCGTCAGATTTAAATGACGTTGTAGAAAAAGTACATAGAAAGAAATATCTAAGAGAGTGGAAGGATAATGTAGACGCTATGTTTACCGATAAAGTAATGAACAAATTAGAGGCTGTTTATGGAACCTCTTGGATAAACGGCTTGAAAGATATGTTATATCGTATGGAAACTGGTAGAAACAGAAGTGCCGGTAACAACAAGCTGGTTAATGATTTCATGACATGGACAAACAATTCCGTTGGAGCCATCATGTTCTTAAACATGAGATCAGCGGTGTTACAGACGTTATCTACTGTTAACTTTATAAACCTCAGCGACAACAATATATTTAAAGCGGCTAAAGCCTTCGCTAATCAAAAACAATTCTGGTCTGACTTTGCTATGATATTTAATTCACCCACGTTAAAACAAAGGCGTAGTGGTTTAATGTCTGACGTTAACGAGGCTGAGATTGCTAATGCCGCTGCAGGAGCTAAAAACAAAGCTAGCGCTGTATTAGCTTATCTACTTAAAAAAGGTTTCTTGCCTACCCAAATTGCGGATAGTTTCGCTATAGCTATGGGTGGGGCAACAATGTTTAGAAACAGGGTAAATACCTATTTGAAAGATGGCTTAAGTAAAAAAGAAGCTGAGAACAAAGCTTTTGACGACTTCCTTGAGATTTCTGAAAAAACACAGCAGTCAGCTAGACCAGATTTAATATCTAGCCAACAAGCTGGTCCATTAGGAAGACTTATATTAGCTTTCCAAAACACACCAATGCAGTATACTAGATTAATTAAAAAAGCTGGTAGAGACTTAGCAAATGGAAGAGGAGACTGGAAAACTAACGTATCTAAAATACTTTACTACGGTTTTGTTCAAAACCTTATATTTACAACAATGCAAAACGCTTTGTTTGGTATGATATGGGACGATGAAGAAGACGACGAGATGTATGGTAAGAAGAAGATTAGAGCTGTAAATAGTATGACAGACACATTACTTAGAGGGTCTGGCGTTTATGGAGCTATTGCCTCAACGGTTAAAAATGCTATTTTAAAATTTATAGAACAAGAAGAGAAAGGTTGGAATGCTGATCACACCTATACCGTGATAGAGTCTGTCAACCTATCCCCGCCAATAGGTAGTAAGCTTAGAAAGCTTTACGGAGGTATACAAACGTGGAGATTTAATAAAAATATTATGGATGACGCTGGTATTGGAGTATCTAATCCTGCTTGGTCTATGGTTGGCCAACTAGTAGCAGCTACAACAAACTTACCTATGGACAGAGCTGTTCAAAAAATAATAAATGTAAAAGCTGCTTTAGATAAGGAGAATCAAACTTGGCAAAGAATATTTGTAGCGTTAGGTTGGAACACTTGGGATCTTGGCATAGACAACAAGTTCATTGATGACTTAAAAGCCAAGGAGAGAAGAAAAAAATCAAATAAGAAGAAAACAAAGGGTAAAACTAAGAAAATGTTTAAGAAAAAGTAATAACAAGTAATACTAAAAGAAACAAACGCTATGAAAAAAACACTAATACTACTATTAACGCTTTTAATAACGAACTCAGCCAGTGCTCAAGTGTTTAAGGAATTGTATAACGATTTCCTTAAGTACGGTACTATATATGGTGCTGGAGATATTAGTAATTCTGTTGAAGAAAGGCAATCTACTTTTTTCGTAAGAACTGGTGATGGGAATGGCCTATATGATATTCCTGTTGTTGTAGATAACACCCCAGAATATCCTTTTGATTACAGACTTGGTTTTGGTATTAGAAAATTAGCTAGGTTTGATTACGAAAGAAAACCTAAAAACTTCTACGACGGTACAGAGGATCAATTAGCTTTTTCTGCACCTACATCTGCTTTTAAGGGATTAGAATACCAACTTCACATGGAGAAAGAAAGATTCAGAGGGGAAATATTTAACAACCATCGTTTATTTTTGAAGCACACGGGTAAGTATCACATTATAAAAGCTGAGTCAAGAGAGGTTTCTAAAATAAACTTGAAATATCAATCAGCGGAGTTGAGAGCTAGATTACCTATCGGTGAGAAGTTTAGTATATCAGCTGGAGCCATATATCGCACACATGATAGAGCTTATGGTTATAATCCAATAGAGATATGGTTGAATGAATTAGATGAGAATGGTAATGCAGTAAACCCTTGGTACACTCTAGGGTATATGTATGGATATAATGATATTTACTACACGCAGACAAGTACAGACCCAAATACAGGTCAAGAGATAACTACTAGCGATTGGTGTTGGGTGGACGAAAACGGAAATGAAGTTGGACACTCTGATTTGGATTTTAGAGAGACAGTGTTCACTGATCTTATGAATCGCTTCAACAACGAGGTTTGGGACACTATTGATCCTTTTGGTGAGGTTGCACCTATTATCGGTTTTGATTTTTATCATTACAAAGATGAATTTTGGTTACATGCATATGGTAATTATATACTACCCTATCACAAGTATATAAAAGGAGACGAAAGTGTTAGTTACTTAAATAGGAACAACTGGGGTAAAGGTGGTTTAACACCAGGCGCTAATTTAGAACAATGGGTGGATTACTCTGCCGGTATAAACCTAGGTTGGAAAGTAAGCAAGCACTTGGGTGTATTCATTGAAGGTGAGTATTCTAAAATGTGGGACAGCGAAATATACAACACATCATTCGGATTAAACTACACTTTTAAATAAAAAAAAATATGGCAAAAGAAATAAACGAGAACCACAAGATAGGGTTGGATATAGACGGAGACGGTAAACCAGATTTTGCGTTATCATTGAAGACTATAGGCGCAATGATATTTGGTATCATTACCTTAACAGGTGTGTGGTTGACGTTGCAGGCGGATATAGAGATGGCGAAAAAACTACCAGAACCCACAATATCTAAAACAGAGTGGGAACTAAAAGATGAGCTGATTCGTAATACGATTATGGACACTCAAGATGACGTCGAAATGATACTAGAAAAGCTAGATAAATTAGACGAAAGAATATACGAAATTCAAAAAAATCGATAACATGAAACAATCTAATTTAATTTTAATTTTATTTTTAATACCATTTTTCACATTCGCTCAATCTGAAGTACCAAAAGAATACTGGATTGATGATACAAATTTTGAAGAAAAAGTAAGTAGTAATGGTTTCGAAGAAACCGATATAGTTGTTGTTGAATTCTGGGCGGAGTTTAACAAAGAAAATTGTTTTGCTGAATGGAAAGATCTTAATGTAACTTACTATAGAGTAGATATATCTAAGGCTCCAGAAGCAAAGAAAAAATACAGGGTGCGTATGGCACCTACAATTATGATATTTAAAGAAGGTTCTAGAGAAGCTATGTTTAAAGCTGGCTTAGACCTCTTATTGCCCACAGACTTGGAAGAGATCCAAGCAACAATAGTAGAAATAAACAAAGCAAGTAAATTTTAAATTATGTGGAAATTAACTAAACAATACTGGAAAGATATGTGGAAGGCTCTGTGGAATAAAACCACGGTAGACGAGAAGGCTATAGCTACAGTTAAAGAAACGATAAAAAGAGCTAAATTAACCCATGAAGAATTACATGACGTGGTTAAAGCTTTTAAAGAAGTTGGTAATCAAATAGGTGACGTAGGTAGCGCTGTTAAAGGTAAAGCTAGAAAGGGTAGAAAGAAAAAGAATGTTAAGTAAGCATGTAAGCACGAAGGAAGGCGTGTATAGCATAACAGCGAAACGTCTTGGCTTAGATAACACACCCACCGATGACCATGTGACTAATATGGAGCTTATATGCGAAAAAGTATTTGAACCCCTTAGAACGTTCGTAAATGGTCCTATAAAGATTAATTCATTCTATCGTGGACCTGAACTTAATAAAGCTATCGGTGGAAGTTCTAAGTCACAGCACTGTAGCGGTCAAGCTATGGATATAGATGATTCATACGGCTACATGTCTAACGCTACTATGTATAATTACGTTAAGGAAAATTTAAACTTTGACCAGATGATATGGGAATTTGGAACGGATAAAAATCCTGACTGGGTTCACGTAAGTTATGTTAACGAAGAGGTTAACAGGAATAGATGTTTAAAAGCCTACCGTGATGGTGGTAAAACAAAATATATGGTAATATGAAATTAAGAGATATTTATAAGAACGTGGATTTTATTTGGTTTGTAATGTGTTTATCTGTTATGGCTTTAATGCTTAGCTCTTGCACTGTGCAAAAACAACCTAGAATATTGATAACACATGTTTTAGCTGTAACCGAGCAAGGTGATACACTAAGACTTCCTATAGATATGATAAAACCTAATGTCTACTACAAGGTAATACATTATGGTAGCGATTACTGGAGACCTTATAATAATCACTGGAACTACAATCAAGGTTGGCAGAATAACAGACCTATATATGCCCCTGGCAGTGGATCAAGCCCTGGTAACAACAACAACAACAACATCATCAACACTAAGCCTGATAATAAACCAACACCTGATATTATAGTAAGACCAACTGGTGATGTTCTAATAAAGAAAGGGGGAAATTAATCCCCCTTTTTTTTATTATAATAACTAATAGTTATAACTTTTAGCCCTTAACCATCACAACTTACACAACCCTCATTAGTTGCACTTGCTGCAATATCTCCTCTAAGTACCGACTCGGTACGCATATAATACAAAGTCTTCACACCCTTTTTCCAAGCATCTAAATGAACCTTGTTTATAAACTTAGGTTCTGCTTCAGAAGGAAATGCTAAATTCAAGCTTACAGCTTGATCTATATACTGTTGTCGTATACCAGCTTGATTAACTAAATCTAGTTGGTTTATTTCCTTGAAAGTTTTGAATACTTCTTTGACTGGTATGTCGTGATCTCCCAATGTAATTTTCTCTAATGCTTTGACTCCTTGTATTGAGCCCTCGTCTTTTAGGATTTGATTCCATATCTTTTTTGTGTTTAATTTATTTTCCTCTAGTACTTTCTCCAGCGTAGGGTTCTTTCTAATGAAAGTTCCTTTAGCAGATTGATCTGTAAATACATTTGCAGCCCATGGTTCTATTCCAGGACTAATATTCCCAGACAACTTACTATTACTAACAGTAGGAGCAATAGCTCTAAGGTGTGTGTTCCTAAATCCAGTGCCAACGCACCAAAGTGGTTCACCGAACTCTTCAGCTAAAGCCATACTCGCTCTTTCAG
>ERZ1046148.268-NODE-268-length-33629-cov-10.259010_pt1 | contig 33629 bp, 34 predicted proteins | sample MGYA00383090_ERZ1046148 | MGnify/ENA primary metagenome ERZ1046148 (study PRJEB29581, sample SAMEA5548360) | metagenome | biome: marine; feature: coastal; material: water | depth 25 m | study: Short-term variability in the microbial, nano- and picoplankton... | reverse complement strand
CCCAAATTTGAGTTACCGTTGTACTCCGAAATGTGAACGATGTCAAATTGGTCAATGTACATGCTAAATGTGTCTCTTGAGGTGCCCTGGTTTGAGACAGTCCAAGCCGAACCGGAGGCACCGTCTGCAAAGTAAGCAGTATTTCCAGCAGAGTTGGAGGCGTAAACGAGATGAAGTTCATCGCTCGAGTCAACAGCCATAGCGCTGTGATAGCCCACGCCAGCGCCGTTATCAACGGTATAACGTTGCCATGAACCACTGATGTTCGAAGCAATCTTCATGTCCATGTTGCCATGGTGCCTGTATGCAACATGGACAAAGCCGTTTGAGTCAATCGCAATTGAAGAGTCACAACCAATGTATGTGGTTGTGTCATCCAAAGTGACGGTTGACCATGAAGACCCATCATAGTAAGACAGCAACGCTGCGTTGCAGATGTATCCATCTCTTGAGTAGGATATATGTGGCTGGTCATTCGCATCAAGTGCTATGGAAATTTGGTCGTTTTCTACGTTTGACTTGCTCCAATTATTTGTCCACGATGTTCCGTCATACATGGAATAGAGTAGGTAACCTGAGCCCGATACACTGTGGTAATAAGCGATGTGAACGTTATCATTGCTGTCAATAACGAGGTCTGCATTACTGCACATATCACAATCCCTAATTTTCAAATGCGTCCATGTTGAACCATCATAGGTGCTGTGCCAAAAATCATCACTGTCCATATTTGAGGAAACGATGTGAACTGTTCCATTTGAGTCGACGCCAATGGAAGGATCCCAACCGCTGGATGTGACATAGTTCGCTGTCGTCGTTGTCCATGTGTAGGCATTGCCATCGGAAGTAAGATTCTTCCATGCCATGTCCAAAAACCCAGTGCCATTGATGGTAATTTCAGAACCACCGAGGTTGGAACCTTCGGAAGGAGTTATTGTGGTGTTGATCATATTTAATCCGGAGGAAGATTGTGCTTCTGGAATTTCAGAGTCCAGATGTAAGGTGCTACCGTTCATGAAAGGAATTGACATTGCTCCTCCAAAAAGCAGGAGTGTTACGATGAACAATACCTTGCTACGCATGGTTTCACCATTATTGAACAGGATATAAATTATGCCAATGGTTACAAAAGTGTTACTGCGTAAAAAAACATCAAGTGCTTCTGCGATATAGGGGCTTTAAGGGGAAGATTATGACTGGTGATTTTTCGGAGGTTGCTGACTCAAATGCTGAATTTGTTTCAGCATTTACTGGCCAGAATGTAGGTGGATTACCTGCTAAAAACATGCTTTTACTCACATGTATGGATTGTAGAATCATCCCTCACCAAGTACTCGGCATGTCCATTGGAGACATGAAAGTCATTCGAAATGGCGGTGGACAACTCAATTCCGCCGTAGAGAGTGATATTATTGTAGCAAACAATGTTCTTGATTGTGATCGAATCCTCATCATGCAACACACACAATGCGGTATGGCGGCAGCTACGCTGGAAAGCGTGAGAGAATCCGTTGAGTCAAACACGGGCGTAGACGCTTCAGAATTCACCCCATCTGTATTAGGCAACCAAATGGAAAAACTGACTCTTGATGTGAAAACGCTCCGAAAGAATCCAATGCTCAAATCAACAACAGTTGTGCAAGGGGCAATGTACGATGTCGAGACAGGAAAAGTGGATTTCATCGACGAGTGAATCATTCGATAAGTTCGTATCGAATTGATACCTTGTGCTCAACATTGATTGCATCTTGTCCATCATCAATGACTAATTCAAGTTCATGCATTCCGACGGGACTGAAGTGCAATGTGTTCCATGTTGTTGATTCCCCATCATCAATCGCTCTCGATTCACTCAGACATGGGCCATCTGGATTTACAACTGACCATGAAACACTTACGGAACGGCCATCAATACCAATGATTGAACTTGGATTTTCAACGGTTGAATTCAGTATGAAATACGATGGAGCGGGCAATTCGTTTCCAGGATCTGCATCAAAATAGAGTATTTCAGGACTCCCTGTATTCATTTCTGTCCACATTATTTCTTGCTCAATTGTTATGATGATTTCAGTAGATTCTCTTTCACCATTCACATCGATTGCGAAAGCCTCGACTGTGTAGTAGCCATGTTTGTCATAGGTGACCTCAATCTCTTGAGCCTGATTTGCATCGACGATGATGTCTTCTCGCCCATCATCCAGAGAGACTCCAAAGGAAAGAATTTCTTCCATAAATACCGAACTCGAGAAATCGAATCGAATGACTCCAGGTTCCTGCTCGGTAAGTTCTCCTTGTTCGTAGACGGTTTGAATGCGAACGAGATTGGAATCGATTGTTACGATAAGGCCAGCCTCTTTTCCTTGGTCCTGGACTGAACCTAGGCACCCAGATGTAAGCGTCATGAGAATGACTACTCCAATCAGTGGAGTATTCAGTTTCATAAGATCACAATACTCAGTTCTTGTAGTTCGTAATCAAATGGTGCATGGTACGAACGTGAATTCCTGTTGCGCCGTTTCCAACCATTGTGTTGGTCTTAGCACCCCAGTATGTTCCTGCGATATCCATGTGAGCCCATGTGATTTGTTCTCCGTCCTTGTCGTAGTTTCGATTTGGAACGAATTGCTTGAGGAATGCAGCGGCAGTGTTTGCGCCACCCCATCGACCAGCACCAAGGTTGCGAGTATCTGCAATTTTTGAATCGGTCATTTCCTTCTCGAAAGCTGGAAGCAGAGGCATTGGCCATGCCAATTCATCAACAGCGTTACCAGCCTCGTGAATCTTTGTTCTGAAATCATCGTCATTGGACCAGAGTCCAGTTGCTTCATGACCGAGAGCTACGACACATGCACCAGTGAGTGTTGCGAAGTCGATGATGAATTCAGGATCGAATTCTCCAGCCTTCCACAATCCATCAGAGAGAACCAAACGTCCTTCTGCATCGGTGTTCAGCACTTCAATGGTCTTGCCTGAGAGTGTTGTGATGACGTCACCAGGACGCTGTGCGTTTGCAGCAGGCATGTTCTCTGCCATGCATGTTATGGCGACAACCTTTCCTTGGTGTCCAGTTGCAGCGAGTGCTTGCATGGTTCCAAATACTGTAGCTGAGCCGCCCATGTCGTACTTCATTTCGTCCATGTTTGCACCAGGTTTGAGAGAAATACCACCGGTATCGAATGTGATTCCTTTACCAACAAGAAGTGGGCAACGCCCCTCAAGTTCATGATTCATTTCGTAGATGACCATGCATGGTTTGCGAGATGATCCCATACCAACAGCAACGAGTCCACCCATTCCAGCCTTGACAGCTTGGTCATAATTGATGATTGTAACTTTCACATTATCGTAATCTTTTGCCCATTCCCATGCCATGTCAGCAAAAGCCTCAGGATACATGTCGTTTGGCGGACAGTTTCCAAGGTCTCGTGAGAGGTGAACACCAGAGACAACACCTTCGTGATGGCTGATGAGCGCTCCCAGTTCATCTTCATGGGCTTCATCGCATGTGATACGGACTTGACGTTCAGTTTCTTCTCCATCATCGTCCTTCATTTTGTAGTTGTCATAGGAGTAGTCACGAAGCATCATACCTTCTCCAAATGCACCCATGCAATCGACAGGAGTTCCTGCAAATCGGACTGTAAGGTCAGTGCCATGAGCCTTCTTTCGAGCAGCAATGACAGCAGCTCCTGCCTTTCTGTAAGCATGGAGATCTGCATCGTCTTCTTTTCCTAATCCAACGAGCATTGCCTTTCCACCTTCTCCACCAACAAGCGTCATTGTTGACTTTGCCTTTGCTTTGAAATCCCCATCTGCAAGGACACGATTAATTTGGCTCTTAAGAGCATTATGAAGCCCAGTTGCATGTGTTTCTGGGACTATTTCTGTGCCTTCGAAAAGAGGTAGGATGAGCGTTCCGTCGATGTTGTGGCTTGAACTGACATTAATTTTCATGGTTTCACCGATTAACCCCAAGTACTTGGGGCACTTGAAACCTTGCGACCTTCTTTCAGCCATGAAAGAGGATTACGCATCATCTAGTTCGTCTTTCTTGAACAGAGAGACAACAGCCAAGGCGCCGATGATAGCGATTGGATTGAAGATACCATAGCCAATGAGAAGACTTGATGATTCATCCTTTGTCGTTATGGTGGCTTCAATATCGATTGGTTCAGTTACCCAACGGGCTGCATCAATGACTCGAACTTGATAATACAACTGCCATGTTCCACCGTCTTCTAAGGAGAGATTGCTTGAATCAATTTCCAAGAAAGATGTATTGCTTGCATTCACTGAAAATGTGGATGAGGTCCATGTGACTTCGCCACTTGATGCGAGATATTGCAAGGTTGCATTTGATGTTGATGCTTGACCGAGATTACCCACATTGAGCGCAAGTGTATCTCCCGCAATATCGATCGATTGTATATCTAAACGAGCTCTCCAGTACCATACATTATCGATAAGATATCGCATAACGTTCATTTCTTCTCCTAATCGGTCGTTGAGGTTTTCAAACGATCCTGGGACAAATTGCTCATCATCGGTTTCAAACGTGAATGTTGGGAATCCCATGACCCCGTAGCCGTAATCTCTGCTTGTTCCACAGTTTGGATACAATCCTTGGTTTGCGTTCTGGATCGGTATACTAGAGATGTTCTCTTGGACATCATCTCTGATTTGATGGTAAAGTTCCCAATCAGAAGGCTGATCAGGCCACTTGCCCCATGGGTAAAGCATAATCCAAACGCCTGTATGCATGGTGACATACAGGTCAGCATCTGGAACGACCGTATTCATGTAATTCGAATTCGCAGAAGTTTCAGATTCACTAAATGCGCTGTTACCTGGTTGTGTTGTAGGACAGGTGTTCCAGTAATGGTCGTAGTTTCTGTTCAAGTCCACTTGGTTAATGTTCCATCGCGTATCGATGTCATTTCCATCAGGATTCAGCATAATCAAAATATGAATTTCAGTATTTTGAAGCACATTAATCGCTTCTTCATTGCCTTCAGCCCAGCCGTTAATGTACCACTTTGCCGATAGGTATGCCAGTGCAGTACCAAGGTATTCATTGCCATGATGGCCGCCATCAATGTAGACGATTTCCTTGATATCCCCGTTCGGTTTAGTTTCATTCGACCAATCTGAGAGTCGAACAACCCAGAGAGATTTCCCCAGTTCAGATTCGCCTACGCTTGTAACATCAACGATTTCAGGATATTCGTCAGCCCAGTCGTTAACATCGAGTGTCAGCGTAGCCCATGTCAGGTGAACGTGACTGTCCAACGGGTCTCCAGGCCATTTCTCTTCATCTGTGGAATTGGATTGTGCACTTGCTATTGGTATACTTGCGAGGAACATGCACAGGACTAAACCTACGGCGACTCGCATGGTTTGACCAACCACTCTTCTGCCAAAAACGCTTTGATTGTGCCTTCACCAATCGCTTGTGAAAGCGTTTGGATTTGCAACCTTTTCAGATTCTCTGGTCCAAATTGATTGACCGTCGTTTCCGTAGATGTCAGAAAACGGATCAATGTCTTCTGGTTTGCGTTGGCGTTGCATATAGGACTCCATGCGCTCTTTGAGGTCTGGCTTGAATTTCCAATAGTGAATTCTCCATTCTCTTCCATCCCAAAGTGTTGTTTCTTCCGACTCTGTTGTGAGTAGGTCGTAGTCTTGGAACATGTAAAACAAGTTACGGTCCGTAGGTTCCAGTGCATTATCGATAATTCGATTGTAGAATCCAAAGAATCCTAATGCGTGTTCTGCCATTCCGGCAGCAACTTCAGCATCCATCTCAGTATCGATATGCTGTTGTATTGCTTGTGTCAGTGATTGTAGTGTCATTCCCATCGTTTTTCCCCCTCCCCGGACATTATTGTCCGAGAACACTATTGTATATAGGTCCCCGAACTATATTAAAACATCGCCACTTTTTCATGAAAACGGGTATCCTGAAGGTTTTTTGAGCCAAATTTTGAAGAAGTCTCAAGAACAGGAAACAGCGCGTTTGACACAATGGAACCATCCGATGGCCACACTTTTTTGGGACTCGAGCCCATAGAAAAGGATGTTGATGTCGTAGTTCTCTCCCTCCCATACGAATTAACAACATCCTATGGGCAAGGAACATCCGAAGGCCCAAATGCTTGCATTGAAGCATCTGGGCAGGTCGAATTGTACGATGCCGATCTTGGAGAAGACCTCCCTGCAGGTCTTGCTATACACACAGCTGATGCATGGAGTGGAGAGGAACCAACATTACTCCATCAACTCGATTCTATGGTCGGTTATCTCAATCCATGGTTCAATGGAGATTGTTTCCCACTCACACTTGGAGGAGAACACGGGATACTCCCTCCTCTCATGGAAGCTGTACGAAATCACCCACTTGTTCACAATGATTTGTCCAATTTGACCGTGGTTCAAATCGATGCGCACGGCGATTTACGCTCAGAACTTGACGACGAACCCTACTCACATGCATGTGCAGCAGCACGTGCATTGGATGCTGGAATTGGCCGTCTGCTGCAAGTCGGAATACGTGCCTTTAGCAAAGAAGAACACGAACGCATTCAATCGGATGAACGTATTACAACATTCTTTGCGCAAGATACTCAATCACCATGTGAAGGGGCTGAGTACTGGCAATCTTGGCTCGATCTCCTCGAATCGATCGAAGGACCCGTCCATTTGACCATCGACATCGATGGATTGGATGGGGCACTTGTCCCTGCAACAGGCACTCCAGTACCAGGGGGCCTGACATTCTGGCAAGTCCAACAAACGATTCAAACTCTGTTTGGCGCATCGAAGGCAGTCGTTGTAAGTGCAGATGTCAATGAAATCGTTCCGCAAGAGGATACGCCACTCACACAATTCACAGCCGCCATGCTCGCAACAAAGATTGTAGCAGGCCATGCAAAGGCTCGCAAGGAAGGGCGTTGGAATCCATTACAGGAAGCAAAAGGAACGCATCGTCCAACAACGACGCCAACGATATTCAGAAATTCTATTGGGGAGTGAAATCCATGTCTACAAATGCTCACGGCCAACATATTTTCCTTGATTACAACGGATTCTTCCCTACAGAGGACCAAGATGGAACTTGGGTTCTTCAAATTCTTCAACAAGTCGTTGCAAGAAGCACTGCAACAGAAGTCCATGCACACGTTGAATTATTCGATGGCATTGATTCACCACCTGGTTTCGCAGCGGTCGTCCTCTTGGATGAAAGCCACCTCACTGCTCATTGTTACAGCGAACTTGGCTGGCTTGCAATCGATGCATTTACCTGTGGTGGAACCGATCCAAGTGGAATGGTTGCAGATTTGAAAACGGTTCTTGCCTCAGAAATCCCTGAACTTGTACTCATGCAAGAACAGAAGGTCAACCGTTTCCTTCATTCGGAGGACTGAGAATGTCAATGTCTTCCTTTATCGAACACTATTTCCAACATTTCAACGCTGGTCAGTTGAAACGAATGGCAACCTCTCTAAAACAACATATGGATGATGGTGGAAAACTGTTCATCACGCTTGCAGGTGCCATGAGTACCGCAGGTATTGGCCAGTTACTTGCTCCTTTGATTCGTAAAGGATACGTTGCAGGAATTTCATGCACCGGTGCAAATTTGGAGGAAGATGTTTTCAGAATGGTGGCTTTACCTCATTATGAGCAAATCGAAGACTGGAGAACCCTTTCAGTTGAAGATGAAAAAGCCCTGCTTGAGAAGAAAATGAATCGAGTAACAGACGTTTGTATTCCGGAAGACGTGGCTATTCGTGCTGTTGAAAAGCATCTCATGAAGCGCTGGTCCAGCGCATCATCGCACCAAGAGCGCCATTTGCCCCATGCGTACTTCTATGATTTGTTACTCTCCTCTGATCTCGATGATTCAATCGAAGGGGACAAGACCGCTTCTTGGCTTTTAGCGGCCGCAGAGAAGAATATTCCACTCTTTGTCCCAGGTTGGGAGGATTCAACAACCGGGAACATCTTTGCAGCAAGGTGTCTTGAAAAGACAATTTCTGCCGACTGTGTCCTTTCTGGAATTCACTATATGATGGAATTAGCGCCATGGTATGAACGCCAAGAAGCCTCCATGGCCTTCCTTCAAATCGGAGGAGGAATTGCTGGAGATTTCCCAATTTGTGTGGTTCCACTTCTCAATCAAGACATGGAAAAGGATGTTCCCCTTTGGTCTTGGTTTGGGCAAATAAGTGAATCAACTCCATCATACGGAGGGTATTCAGGCGCTCCTCCGAGCGAAAAAATCACTTGGGGTAAGATCGATGCTGATACACCTACATTCGTTGTTGAAAGCGATGCAACCATCGTTGCCCCGCTACTCTTTGCTTACCTTCTTGACCTTTGAATTCAAGAAGCAAAAGAGCAACACACTTAGAGAGGAGTGGATTCATGTGGTGTATATGGGATTGACTCGTGCAACGACCATTACTCTTCTTCTTCTCCTTACCCCCTTGACGTATCTCGCATCAGCGGAAGATGTTCCAAGCGTCTCAATCACCACCGATTGGACAAGCACATCTTCCCTTTCAAACGAACATGCATATGTACTGACATTCGGAGATTCATTGGCTCATGATTACGATGTATCCGTCTCTCACATACGAGCTGGTATCGATTTAGCACCCTCTGTTCAAACAACGTTTCTCGATCAAACATCTACGCTAACCGCGCGGATTGTCCTCGATACAATCGTGGCTTGGAATGATACAATCACTGTTTCAGTTACAATGAACGGGCATGACGGCGTTGCGCTATCAACTCCAGTGAACGAACAACGTACCTTTGTGGTTGGCTCATGGAATCAACCTATGGCAGACCATGAGGTTACGACCACTTCCTCCTGGTCATTGGAACAGAATTACGAAACAGAAGACGGGAACCAAACATTCGTTTTGTTGTTTGAAGGGAACGGTTGGCAACAACGAATCAACGAGGTACTCGAATCCTATGAACTTGGAAATGGGACACTTCAAACAACTGAAATTACCGATAATTCGTCCACTATCCTAGACTTGGATTTCGAATCATTCTGGAAAAATGAAACCATTGTATCGGGGGCGTTAACCTCTCAAGTTATCGAAGCCCGTGGAAGCGGAGGTATTCTTCTGCAAACAAATGAGGATGGTGTTGTTTCAACAATTAACGCAACTGTAGTGGATGCTCTCTTGAATCGTTCAAATCTCGACAATATTGTAACTGAACGACTTCGGCTTGAAGCGTTTGGAACATTAATGATCGAGGGGGGAGGCGAAGAAGGGAATCTCGATGTTGATGGCGACATCAGCCTTCTGCTTCTGGAGACAAACGATATCGACGGTGTGCGTGTGTTGCAACATACTCAAATCGAAGCAACTGCAGACTTTGTCCTAGTCGATGAAGGAACTCGTCTTGACCTCGACCTTAACCAATTCGAGACCGTTGAGCGATGGGAAAATGGGGTGCGTGTTGAGCATCTTGAACATCTTCGCGGCGATGGAACATTTGGCTTCGAGGATGAAGACGAAAATTCAACAATGATCGTAAATGGTACGGTATACAACTTCAATACGAAAGTAATTGATGGAATCACCTACATCGATGATCTGCATGTTGATGGAACACTTTCAGGCGATGTCCAAGGCACATTTGGTGTCGTTCAGTCGATTGAACAGACTGGCACCCAAATGAACCACACAATGGTTCTCCATGATGTCAATGTCATTCATAATGAGGTTTGGTTCAACGTTACAGGAGTGGGTGGAAGTAACTTCTTTGGCGGTTCAGGAGCAGGTGCTTATTACAACGATTCATACATTTATCAAGCGACACATTCGGATTGGGAAAATCGAACCGTTCGTCTCGTTTGGACTGAAACAGGTCCAGACCCGTCAAACGGGGATGAACGTCCAGAACGTAGTCCCATTGAAACCGATGCTACGCCTCCAGAAGCAGAAAATGCTCTTGGAAACATTTCAGTTGGAAGAGAAGCAGGCTTAGCACCTATCCCGATTCAAACAGGAGACGTCGTCCGTTTACTCGAGCAAGACGGAATTGTTCTGACGATTACTGCTGGTGATGAAGGCATTGAACCAAGAGATGCAAAGAACCTCAGCGTCATTCAATGGACAGGTGTTTACAGCGATGGAGTATCAGGAACTGCTTCAGGTTCGATCGTCCATCAAGGTCCACTCTCGGGACTCCTTGCAAGCACTTCACGTTCATTTGAAATCGCTTTCGGAGAGGATAATAAAATCGCTTTCCTGAACGAATCCCAAGCCGTCGACGTCATCCTTTCTCCAAGTATTGTCTCAGCAGATGATAATTCTGCTCCAGTCGTTGTTGACCTTTCCCTTTCAGAAGGATTGGTGTTCGGAGAAGGAGCATCTCCTGCACATCTCGTTGCAACAATTGAAGATGAAGATTGGAATGTTGCCACAGTAACTGTTGATCTCTCATCACTTGGACTCGGCATTGTCAGCATGAATGACCGTGGACTTGATGGAGACCAAATAATTGGGGATAACAAATGGACCACAATGCTCTTTGTCAATGGTTTAGAAGTAGGTGAAATAAACATCAGCGCCCAAGCGACAGATGAATGGTTTGAAAGCGATACACTTTCGACCACAATTACCGTAGAAAATCAAGCACCTCGAATCCTCAGCGCTACAATCTTACCAAACGAAGTCATTCGTGGCGGGGCGACGTTGATGACAATCGAGGCACTGGATTATCATGGCGTGGCATCTATCAGTGTCGATTTGCGGGTTTACGGGGGCGATGAAATCGCTTGTCAAAAGACGGAACTTTGGATGTGTGAATTGGTTCTTCCCTACGGAATGACTCCCGGCGTGCGTCTCATCAGCGTTCGACTTACGGATGAACTTGGAGCAACGATTCTTGTGAGTAAAACTCAAGCATCGGAACATCATTTCCAACCGAGTTCAACCGATTTGGACTTGGCCGTTACGGTTGAAAACACCCCGCCTACGCTTTCGCTTGTTACGACTGAGGCACTCATCAGAGAGGACCTCAACAGCGAACAGGCCATTGAAATCAATGTTGAGGATGCTGATGGCATTCTCCTTGTTCGAGCAGACCTAGGCATTCTCAAACCGATCAGTCAAACACAGACATGGGTGACTCTGTACGATAACGGCCAAGGACTCGACCGTGTTGCTGGCGATGGAATTTACACTGCAACAGCTTCAGTACGATCGAGCACACCACTAAGCATGCATGAAATCAAGATACAGGCTTCTGATTCATACGGTGAGGCAACTCAACCAGTCTCCTTTGATGTGCTTGTGTCTGAGTCTGAGGATGATGCTCTACTTGGTGATGGAGATGGGCTATCGATTACAATGATTGCCGTAATCGTTGCAATTGGAGCAATTGTTGCTGCTGCATTTGTGATGCTTCGACAACGCAATCCTCCAGACAAAGGGCAGGACAGATTCGGGTTCCAATAATCTTCAATTTGTTTGAGCATCAGATTCCGCCGACAATCGTTTATACCCCTGCTTAGTGGGTTGGTTACTGCCTGCGAGCGTAGTGTAGTGGTTATCACCGAGCGTTGCCAACGCTTGAACCCGGGTTCGAGTCCCGGCGCTCGCACCAAATCCGATTGAACACCTTTTACATAGTCGTGGTTCGTTAGGACAATCATGTCAGAACCTCGTGTTGTATTCGTGGGCAAGAAACCATCCTATGCGTACGTCAAGGCCGTCGTGATGGCAATGGACGAAGGGCATCGTCACATCAGATTACAGGCTCGTGGTTCCGCCATTAGTCGAGCGGTCGATGTTGCAGAAATATGCCGGAGAAGACATGGCATCACTGCATCACGGCTTCCTCTTTTGATGACTATCGATTCAATTGAATCTTCTTCAGTCGAACTGAAAGGCGATGATGATCGAATAAAAACTGTGAGCAGCATTGCCATTGATATTCTTGGCGAAGGCGATATGGTCGATGAAGAAGAGTGATTATTGAAGCAACATCAAGCGCCTCTCAATCTCTTGTGCTGTTTGTTCAAACACGGAGAGAGATTGCCCAACAGGGTCGTCTAATCCCCAATCCTGATCGATGTTCATTGCAGGACAAGAAACACCACAACCCATGGATATGACCAGGTCGAAATCCTCGGCATTGAACAAATCGACAGATTTTGGTTTGAGCATACTCGTGTCAATTCCTTTCGAGGACAGAATTGTAAGCGCATGAGCAGATACCTGATGAGCAGGATGTGTGCCTGCACTTGCGGATTCATGGCCAAGGTGACGAGCAATGCCTTCGGCCATCTGTGATCGACACGAGTTTCCTACGCAGACAAACAAAAGACGCATGGTTATCGAAGCGAAGCATCAATCTTGAACTCTTCTCAATAGAGAGCCTCTTGAACTTCGGCCTTGTAGTGGTGCTGATGCAGTCCGAAGTACGCAGGACGGTTTTTCTCTCAGCAGGGATTTACGCTGCTCTTTTCGTCGCTCACATCATTGCTGCAGCTAATGACGCTGACATCCTCTTTCGAATTATTGCGACCGTTATCACACTCCAAACTTTTTTTCTTGGCGGAACGTTTCTCTTCTTTCTTGTTGATTCAAGTCGAACAGCACGTGGAGAAGCTTTTCGAATTGGGTCGTTTATTTCCCTTCCACTTTCCATTGGATTGGGATGGGCATACGCTGGTATGCAATGGAATCCGATGATTCTAATATGTCCATTTATTGCAGCAGGAGCTCATTTGGCTTTACGCTACAGTCTACAAAGCAAAAGCGTGATTTGAAAAGGCCCACCCATCTGCTAACACTATGTCGGATTCTCCCGTGTCAATGCATACTCCTGGTAACGAACCTTCGGAAGAAGCCACAAGCGCTCCTGACCCTGCTCAACAAAAGCAAATGGAACAGGCTTATGCTCAAATGAAGCGTAAAATGTCAATGGCTGAAATTGGAAGGAAAATCAAGCATAAGATCATGGTTCTGTCTGGAAAAGGCGGTGTTGGAAAGTCGACTGTATCAACAGGACTTGCGGTTGCTCTCGCCCAACAAGGTCACAAGGTCGGAATCTTGGACATTGACATCACTGGGCCAAACGTACCAAAGATGATGGGTCTTGATGGTCGAAAACTTCACGTTGAAGGCGGCCGTATTCACCCTGCTCAAGGCCACCTTGGAGTCAAAGTCATCTCAATGGCATTCCTTTTGGAAGACGAAGACACGCCTGTTGTTTGGAGAGGCCCAATTAAGCTCGGTGCAATTCAGCAATTCATTGGTGATGTTGAATGGGGTGAATTGGATTATCTGATCATTGATTTCCCACCAGGTACATCTGACGAACCATTGACTGTAGCACAATCACTTCCAGACATCGATGGAATGGTTATTGTCACAACACCTCAAGATGTTGCTCTTCTCGACAGCAGAAAGTCAATTTCGTTTGCTTCTTCCCTCAAAGTACCTGTACTGGGCGTTGTTGAGAACATGAGTGGATATACCATTCACGGTAAAGGAACTCCTGGTTCAACAGTTGAAATTGCCGCACCAGCAGGTCGGACCCTAAGCGCAACCTGTGATGAAGAAGGCAAGTTCCACGTCACATTAGACATTTTCAAAGAAGGTGGCGGTAAGTCAACAGCGGAAGAATTCGGTGTTCCTTTCTTGGGCGCTCTCCCCTTCGATCCAGGCTTCGTACGAGGCGGAGACGACGGTGTACATCGCATCGTTAGTGAACCAGAAGGCGCTTCAGCAATCGCATTCTCAGGGGTTGTGTCCTCAATACAATCACAATTAGCGAACTCTTCCTCTTCGAGTTTAGAAATTATTTGATGTGATACAATGGCCGAAGAAATTCTCGAATTACGTAAACTTGAACGTAGAGATACAGACATGGAACTTACCTATGAGGACGGAACCTCATTTGTCGTATCCTACGATGATGTTCGTCATGCTTGCCCATGTGCAAAATGTTCACCTCTACGTAACGAAGATGAGACCAGTATGCAGTTGCGTCGAACCGTTGAAGCATATCCAAAACAAAAGCCAACAGTTCAGACAGTAGGGAATTATGCACTATCCTTTGAATGGGCCACTGGATGTTCCAGTGGTATCTACAGATTTGAGAGAATTTGGGACTTAGCCCATCGAAATGACCCTGATCGTGGACGTCCCTACGTCCACGGAGCATGGTGATTCGCCCTTTCTGAGCCTCAAGCAGGTGCAGGTTTCTTGAATGCAAGGCTGCAGCGCATGACTAAGGAGGTCTACTTATGGACGGTGTCTATCTTACTTGGCTCATCAGCGCATTGGCTGTTGGTGTCTTTGCAATGCCATACTTCAAGCCTCCATGGGCGAACATGACATTGTCAGGGTTTGTTGATTTCATTCGCCGATACTGGTTGCATCTACTTCTTGCGCTGTCAATCTACAACGCAAAGGATTTCCTTGACCAAATCGATCGAATCTTTATGGCTCGAAGTGGAATCGATATGACGCCTTACATTTATGCGATTGAAGGCGATCTTGTCGTTTGGGTTCAAGAGACCTTCCGAGCAGATTGGCTTGACAGTGTAATGACTCATTTCTACATCTCTGGATTTATGTTCATCACGTATTCATCCATCTTCTACGTAGCGTACTTTGATGATCGATGGATGGCCGACAGAATCGCTCTCTGCATCGCTTGGGTATACATTTTAGCCGTTCCATTCTATCTCTTCTTCAATGTTCGAGTAACTGGATTCTATATCGAAGACATGGATGCAATCGCCTACACTCTTAATCCAGAAATTGAAACGTGGTTCAGAAGAATTGACCCATTTACAAACTGCATGCCTTCTCTCCATATTGCGGTACCTTTCTCGATTTGGCTTACCTTTAGAAAACACGATCATGATGGTCGCTGGAAGCGTTTCCAAAACATGACACTCATCTACATCATGCTGACTGCATTCAGTATCGTCTACCTTGGTATCCACTGGTTCTCTGACATCATTGGAGGAATGATGATTGGTGCACTCACTGTCAAAATGGTTGACAAATCAAACACAGCAGTTTGGAATGTTCTCGATGAACGTACCATCAACAGCCGCCTAGCAACAATTCTAACACGTCCAATTCATTCGCTAAAATTCGTTTTCAATCGAAGCAAAAAGTTCTCACTTAAGTTGTTGAAACCAACAAGCAAAGAAACTGGAACCTTGATTGTGGTTGTACTCATACTTACAGCGGGTGTGATTACATGGGATCTTACGAACAAAGATCTTCCAGCAGAGGGCGTACAATCTGCTCAAGGAGCGGTCGCTTCCGATGGGTGGCTTGCAACACTTGACAATCAATCAGGTGTTGCTGTTGTTCTTGTTCACAATCTCTCATCATCTGATGATGCTATCGATGTTAAGCAACCAATAATGGATGTTGATTCATTGTATGCATTGAATGAGAATCACTTGGTGATGGCGAATAATTCAGAGATAATGCTTGTCGATCTAAACAATCCGAATCAAGCCCTTCTTGTGGTGAACCAAATGAACGTGGATGGATTAGAGTTGACTAATATTCAAGGCGAACCTGTACTTCTTTACACTTCAAACGGTTTACTACAAGCTGTAAATCAAGAAGGTGAGGGCATTGTTTTACCGATACTTCCAGCAGGTCAAACCATTGATATAATCTCAGTTCAAGGCAATGAAGTTGTGATGATCTCCAAAGAAATGCCTACAACCGTTCAGATCGGAACAATTGGACTCTCTGGAACACAAAGCATCGTAATGAATGCGACATCAAGTGAGGAACAGGACCTGACGCTGGAAGAATGGGGACTACTCGTCGATTATCAAAACGCTTCAATAACAGACGTAGCCTTCAATGATGACTACATCGCTACAATCGTGAATGTATCTGCAATAAACCGCCTTGTTCTTTACGAACGTGGAACGGTCCAACAGACGATGCCATTCGATGCCAAATTCCCAATTAACAATATTTCGATGGGCTATGAGTATCTTGTTTGGGAAGGTCGAGACCATCTCAATCCAACCTCGCTTCAAGACCAATATATCGATTGGGAAATACACCAATACAATCTGGAAACGAAAATCAGTGAACAATTGACTTCGGACAACATCAACCAATATGCTCCAATCGTCGTCGAGGAAGGCGTGGTTTATCTCGAAGAAGGCGATGATGGTGAACTCGTAGTGAAGGTACTCACCAGGGGTACTGACCTTGCCACATATTCGAGCGTCGTTCTTCAGTTTGCAGTAATGATTCTAATCGCATTAACCTTCATCTACATCATCCAACGTCAAGATGAGGACAAGAAGGAACTTCTCAACCATGGTATCGGACACGAGTCCGAATGAGATTGAAACGATCAAGCACATCTTGCATACCAACAGGTTGCCCACCGGGTGTATTTTTTGCGGGGCCATGGGCGTTCTCGTAGGCCGCATAACCTTCGAGAACAGCATCAATCGCTCCTTTTCTGTGTGGGTGAGATGCACCAAGAATTTCAAAAAGAACGTGAAGGTCTATACCAAACAATTCTGTTTCATACTCAATTCGAGCGAGGCCAAAATCGATGAGAACTGCCTCATTTTGAGGGGTTATGATGATGTTATTTGTCGATAGGTCACCATGCACAACAGCTTGTCGGTGAAGCATACGAATGCTTTGGCCGGTATTGTTCAAAATATCCTTGACTGCATCGTCAGAGATTGATGAATCATTGAGAATTTCAATCAACGGTTTGCCTTGGATATGGCTCATGACCAATTGTTGATTATACATATCACAATCCAGTAGCAGTGGGACATTCAGTCCATTACGATGCAATCGAACCAATAACCTTGCTTCTGCGATCATTCTTCTTCGCCCAAGTCTGTCATCGAGATCAGGATGTCTCCATGAACGGTTTCTCCGTTGTTTACGAATTGCCGATTGGCCCATCCATGAACCTCGCCACACTTCTGCCTCTGCTCCGAGGTGAAGTCGCTGTTCGTCAATGAAGACCATTACTCTGTGCGAAACCGCTCGTTATGATAAGTTCAGCGTTTGCATAGGGTTCAAATCACTCAGCGAAGTGGGATGGGTGAACACCATGTCGATTTCATTGGCTATGTGCGCAGTTGACTTCTCCTCAACTTCGATGTCTCCTGAAGATCAAGCAATTGCCGAAAGGATTGCTGAACTGAAGAAAGAGTTGGGTGATGACGTATTGATACTTGGTCATCATTACCAGCGAGATAGTATCGTTATGCATGCAGATTTTCTTGGCGACTCGTTCATGCTTAGCCAAAAAGCGGCAGATTCTAAGGCGAAGTACATCATTTTCTGCGGAGTTCATTTCATGGCAGAATCGGCTGATATACTTACATCGTCGAATCAAGTGGTTATGCTTCCAAACATACGGGCAGGATGTTCAATGGCCGACATGGCAACACTTGTTGACGTTGAACAAGCGTGGAATGAAATGCTCTCTTCTACAGATTTGAAAGATCCAATCAACCGTAATGACCCAGTTGCCATCGCAGAAGAAGGTGAATCATACCTCGTACCTGTAACGTACATGAACAGCAGTGCTGACCTCAAGGATTTTGTTGGTCGTCACGGAGGTGTAGTTTGCACTTCATCAAATGCCAACGGCGTGTTGGAATGGGCCTTTGAACGGGCAGGTCCCAATGGCGCAGTCTTGTTTTTCCCCGACCAACATCTTGGAAGAAACACAGGGCTTGCAATGGGTATTGAAGAATCTCAGATGCCAACATGGACGCCTGGTGTTGGTGCAAGTTCAGACCTTTCATCTGCTCGCATTATTCTTTGGCATGGATTCTGTTCAGTCCATAAGCGATTCAAGCCATCTCAAATTACAGATTTCCGTCAGCGTCATCCAGATGGCGTTGTTGTCGTCCATCCTGAATGCCCAAAAGAAACGGTTGAAGTCGCCGATGCAAATGGGTCGACTCAATACATTTTGAACTACGTAGCAGGTCTTGAAGAAGGTGCAAAGGTTGCAATTGGTACTGAGATTAACATGGTCGCTCGTCTTGCAGATCAGCATCCTGACAAACACATCGAATGTCTCGATCCAGAGATTTGTCCCTGCTCTACGATGTATATGATTCATCCAGCATATCTCATGGACCTATTGGAACGATTGGTCGATGGAGAAATACACAATCAAATCAGTGTTTCAAAAGATGTCCAAGAAGGGTCTCTCCTTGCGCTTGAGCGAATGCTGAACATTCTTGCTTAATCATTCAGCGAGTCGTCGAAGTTCCTCAACGCTTCGAATTTCAGCGAGATAGATTTGTTCGATAGCATCGTACAAATCAGCATCGCCTTCTTCTTCTATCATTGCAATCAATTCACCATATACTTCGGCAGCTTTTGTTTCAGTGATCAGAGATTCCGCAAGCATTTCGAGGTAAGATGTGGCGTGGGTAATTGGAGTTTGATTGCGTTCAGTGACTGCAACGCCGCCGAGTTTCACTATGGCTGAGCGGACAATGTTCGAGTGCATCATCGATTCAGTTGCCTCAGTGGTAAAGTGAGGTTCTAATTGGAGTCTGTGAATGCCTCGAATGTAGGCAGCATAGTGTGCGTACATGTTAATTGCTCGTAGTTCCCAACCAAGGGCTTGGTTCAATTTGTCAATCAGTGTCGAGGTAGACATCTGTTGTTCCTCACGCTTCTTCTTCTTAAAGGTCAGGATGTGGCTGTAATTGCAGCGCTAAGTCTCCATCCAATCAGAGCCATTAATGGACAGAGAATCATTGTCAGTCCAACGTAGGTAAATGCTAAACCGCTTTGCTGTTCTTCGAACATACGGATTGTTTCAACTGAAAAAGTCGACATGGTTGTTAATCCTCCTAGCAGCCCTGTTCCAAGGAGAAGTGCTACGTTTTGAGATACCACATGTTCTGCCAAAGCAACCGCTATGGCGCCAAGTAAGAGTGATCCTACAAGATTGACAACAAAGGTCGGCCACGGAAAACCATCTGTTGCCAACCATTCTGAAGTCAGGTAACGCATTGCTGCTCCTATTCCTCCACCGAGTGCGACCAGACCAACTTGTTGCAACACAAACCGACCTGTTGGCTGCTACACTTCAACATCGTGCTTGATTCAATCCGAAAAGCCATCAATTGGAGGCGATGTGGTAAGACCATGCGCAAGGTATGGTTCATGACCGGAAATCGAGGAAAGGTGGCTGAGGCAAAGCATGCATTACAACCTCTTGGCTTTGATGTAGTCCAATTACAGGTCGAAGGTGTGGAGATAAGCGAACCACAAGCGGATGATTTGGAAGAAGTCGCTCGTTCAAAAATAAAACAAGCGATTCCACATCTTCCCTCACCAAATGATGCTTTACTGGTTGAGGACGCAGGATTATTTGTTGATGCATTACATGGATTCCCAGGCGTGTATTCCGCTTATGCGCTGAAAACAATTGGGTTCAATGGGTTGTTGAATCTCCTTCAAGATACAACTCAGCGAACAGGAGCCTTCCATGCTGTAGCAGCCCTTTGGCTGGATGGAGATATACATGTTTCACGAGGAATCTGCCAGGGAGAAATTGCAATGCAAGCAAGCGGTAATGGTGGTTTTGGATTCGATCCTGTCTTCATACCGCATCCAATACAATACAATGGAGTCGCTTACTCTACAGATGGGAAAACATTCGCTGATGTTGACCTAACGGAGAAAGAAAAGTTTAGCCACAGACGAAAAGCATTGGATGGTTTGATTCAAATTCTGAACGAATCAAAGCCGGCATCATCGTCATAAGCACGAAGCGACTGGGATGTTTGATAGGCATGGGATTCCTACGTTATACAATCGCACTTGCGTTTGTGGGTGTATTGGTTTTCTATCTCGCGATGGCGGGAGAGTTGGCCGAACAAGAACAGTATGCGGCAATAGGCGTCATGCTCGTTCTTGGTTTTACATTCATCTTTTCAGGTCAACCAACGTTCGATCTGCCTGAAGCCAGGCAAGTACGATCGAAGCAACCTGCAGTTGCGGCAGAAACTGCTGCCTCAGAACCTCAAACTGAGGATTCTCAAGCAATTGTTGAAGCGCCTCTTCCTGATAAAATGACACTCAAGGAACGTAAGGCTGCGAAGATCCGAGCTGCTCAAGAAGCTCAGCGTGCAGCGATGACTATAACCAGCGAGAAGGACGAAGTTGAACTTCCACTCGTAACGGTTGAAGCAGTTCACGTTGCTGATGAGTACGTTGTTGAAGTGAGTCCAGAATCAGTTGAAGAAGCAGATATTCAAGCAACCGTAGCCGAGAGAGCATCTCGGCATGGTGAGATTCGCCAACGAATCGAAGCCCGTCGACGTTCCCAGATGGCAGATATTCGTGCTTCCAGCGCCCGGATGTGGGAAGAGCACGCAGTCAGAGAAGATCTTGTTGAGATTCTTCAAAAAGAAGGCCATGGCTTAGCAGTTCTCGATGAACCTGCTCAGCCTGAAGCCGGACATATCTACGGTGCGACATTCATTCGTATCGATGACCAACGTGTACTCAAATACCGTTCTCCACTCGATTCAGGATTTGAAGCCATTATTACAACCGAGAAGGTATTGGAAAAAGATCCAATCGAACTTCCTCCATTGATCGGTCCAGATGGTAACCCATTGCCACTCCCGCTACCAGGGCCTTCGGGTGCTCTTGCAGCCTTGAAAGAAGAAATGAATGAATGAAGGAGTTTGCCTCATGCATACTCAATCCAATGATTTCAGTTCTCAGAAATATCTTGCGTTACTTGGATTGGTCCTTGTTGGGATTGCACCTACAGTATCGGTCCTAACAGGATTTGCATTCAAAGCAGGTGCATTGGCTATCGTTGTGTTTATTTTTACCAAAGTGTGGATATTTGGGTTGCCCGCATTTTGGCATCTACGTATCGAGAAAAACGCCTTTTCCCGTTCCCCTGCATTGAATGGGGGTTGGGCGGTCTCCACAGGGTTAGGTCTTGCAATGACAGTTGTGATCATGCTCTCGTATTTCCTCATAGGTGACTCATTGCTTAGCGAGGATGACCTCAAAGAGATTCTCGAACCATTTGGATTAACAACGCCGTGGAAACTCATGCTTGCAATTGTATTCTGGGTCTTCATCAACTCAGTATTGGAAGAGTATGTGTTCAGATGGTTTATTACATCGAAAATAGAACAACTTGTTTCAGGAAAATGGCTACCTATTCTCCTTTCAGCAGGTGTTTTTACGCTTCATCATACCATTGCCTTGTCATTCTTTATCGACCCATTAGGGAATTTCTTAGCATCAATTGGTGTCTTCATTGGTGGCGTCATTTTCTCTTGGCTCTACGTCGAATACCGAAGTGTATGGGTTGCTTGGGTTGCCCATGCAATCGCTGATGTAGCCGTCTTTGCCATCGCTTGGCAAATGTTAGTTGGATTCTAATCATCGGTGCTTCCATTCAGCAGTTTCTCGATTAAGGAAGGCCTTGACACCAATTTCCTTATCTTCTGTATCGAATAGATTTGCAAATGCTCTCGCTTCTGTAGCAACACCTTGCGTTAATCCTTCATCCAGAGCCGATCGCAGAGTTTCCTTAGCAACTCGTAGTGTGCTGCTCGACTTTGTCGCAATCAATGATGCCATAGTCATCACTCGATGATTCAATTCTTCAGGTTCTGTAACATGATTGACCAAACCGATTCTTTGAGCTTCTTCTGCTCCAATCATCTCTCCTGTCATGATCAATTCCAGTGCTTTTCCGTAACCGAGTAAAGAGACAAGACGCTGCGTGCCCCCGTATCCAGGAATAAGTCCGAGATTGATTTCAGGAGTACCGAACTTCGAGCGAGTGCTTGCAATACGGATATCGCAAGAGCAAGCAACTTCCAATCCTCCACCAAGAGCGAATCCATCGACCATTGCAATGGAAGGCTTGCTCATATTCCACAAAGCCTCGATTGCATTATCAGTGAACATGGTTGTGATTTCTTCGCTTCCTCTTCCAAGGAACTCGGTGATATCTGCACCAGCAACAAACGCATTCGGTTTTGCTCTTTTTCCTTCAGGAGGTGGAAGCGGTTGAGCTCCAGTAACAACAACACAACGTACGAGATCAGTTTGTTCGACCCAAGCAACCATGTTCTTGATTGAACTTGTAACATCAGAATTCAATGCGTTCAATTTGTTTGGCCGGTTGATTGTGACCAAAGCCACAACTGTTCCGTCATCACACGATTCAACAGGTATGGTTTCAATGGAGAGTACTTCGGTTTGAGGAGGCGTCATGATGGTTGGATTGCACGGAGGTTCAAGAGTTCACCGATGCTTCCCTTACCCGCTCCAAGCAAGCAATGAAAACCATAGGGTGGCTCCTCGGAGCATGGGCGAAGAACGCAAACCACTTGTTCGTGCAGTCGATATGGGTAAGAGGTACGGTGATTTCGTTGCTCTTCATCCACTCAATGTAGAGGTACATTCAGGAGAATTCTTCGGCGTTTTCGGTCCTAATGGGGCTGGAAAATCTACGTTCATTAAACTTCTAACCGGCCAACTCCGTCCTTCGATTGGTCAAATCGAAATTCTTGGAATCGATGCAGAAGATTCACCTCAGAAATTGAAGGCGAATATTGGAATTGTCCCTGAATCAGAATCTCCTCCATCCTTCTTGACACCAGCAGAATTCCTCCAGTTTGTTGCTCGCCTCAGAGGCCTTGACAATCTTGAACAAAACGTTGAACATTGGCTTAATTGGTTTGGACTGCAGGAAAAGCGAGATACGATGTGCAAGGATCTTTCGAAAGGACAACGACAGAAAGTGATGCTTGCTTCTGCCTTTATCCACAAGCCAAAATTATTGTTCCTCGATGAACCATTTGCCAATCTCGATCCAATCTACCAACGAAAGTGCAGAGAATGGCTTTTGGATCATGTCAAAGATGGAGGCACAATCTTCCTTTGTTCTCACGTCCTTGAAATGGCTGAGCGTATGTGCAACCGTATGGCTATTATCAACAACGGAAAGGTTCTGGCTGCCGGTACCGTTACTGGCTTGAAAGAAAATGAAAGCGAAACACTCGAAGATGTCTTTATTCGTCTGGTTGGCCATTCAATTGAAGAAGCCGAACGGAATAACGAGGAAGGAGTCTCTAACGAGGAGGAATGACCATGTCGACAACCACAATCGTCTCACAAGACTGGGATGAAGTGGTTGCGCGAACGTCTGAAACACCCAAAAAGCCTCTCGGAACAACTTCCGCAGATGTCGTTTTACTCGAACCACAACGCGGGTTCGCAGCATTTTCGACCACGTTCCGTTACATGTTCAAAGAGGAATGGAGAGAGAACATTGATTTTGCAAAGAAGCGCCAAGTCGTCCTATTCCCACTTCTCCTCGCTTTAGTAACGACCATCACAACAATTGGTCTTCAATTTCTTGTTGGTGATTCCGCAGCACAATCCTCGGAGATGGATGAGAAATCCTTCACCTGGGATCAACTTCGATTCGCTTTGCACCTACCATTGCTGATGTTCAGCCTTGGTATGGGTACATTTGCATTTAGAGGGCGGGAAGCGATTTCTCAACGAGATGGAAACAAAAACCACCTCATCGCTGCACCAGCAATCCAACCCTTGCCAAATTCAATGGCTCACTATGCGTTTTTTGCAAAGGAATTGATGTACTATGCTATGCTGATTCTTACACCGATAATTCTCGGAATGGCTATTGGTATCCTTCTTGGACAATTCGATAACAGTGTTTCAACTCCGCTTCAGTGGTCGTCTCTTCCTTGGACGTGGATTGCAATGTTTACAACAATCGCTCAAGGTTTGGCTATCTCTTTCCTCGCTTCTTCCTTGTGGATGAGAGGAAGGCCATACACGATCGTCGGACCAGTTCTTGTCGTTGGAATAGGCATCATGGCCGGAATCGGATTGTTCGATATTGACTTCGGATTATGGGGTCTCGCAATCCAACGAGAGCAAGCAGTTTGGATGGTCATAGCATCTTTGTTTGGATGTGCAATGGTCGGTCTTGTTTCTTCAGTTCTCATTCTTGATGACTTTGAAGCCAAGGTCATCGAGCATGAAGATATGTTTGAGCCTACGTACGCTCGTTTGAAGTTCCTTGGAAAAAGTGACGTTCGTTTACTGGTCGCAAAGGAGTTTGTCGATCTACGCCGGTCAGGAGCTCTCAAGAAGATGACCGTATCCTATTCGATTCCACTTCTTGTTCTTCTGGGAATGGCTTGGTTGGTTGACTTCGCGGAGGCTCCAATTCCAATTAATTTACTTTCATACGCTCCTTTCCTTGGTTTCTTTGGATTCAATTTCTATTCATGGCTAACGGCACTTGATAGTCCTGATTTCATGAATGGATTGCCTCTGAGTGTCCCTCAATTGATTCGTGCAAAGGTTGTTGTGTATTTCATCGCAACATCATGGATTTCATTCCTCTTCCTTGTTATCATGGCTTGGAGGCTCGATGAATGGGGCGCCCTCCCAATCGGGCTCATCGTCATGTTTGCGAACTCAATCTACATCGTAGCACTCACGGCTTTCCTCATGGGATTGCGTCCAAACAAAGCAATTTTCGATGGAGCGATCATGACCTGGTTCTGGATTGGAACTGTTCTACCATTGCTTGCTTTGTTCCTACTTTCATTCACTCAAGGCGATACTGAATTCTACCAGAGTTGGCTCACTCAAGTCCAAGAAGATGGACTTGATGCTCAATCCGTTTCGTTCGATAGTGAACAAATGCGACAAGGATTCTGGGGAATGCTTACGGTTTCTCTTGGACTTATTGGAGCATCTGGCCTTCTTTGGAAACTTATGGACCGACGATGGGGCAAATCTGCCTTTGATAACTAACAACATTGATGAGTCCTCGCCTTCGCCTTTCACTCATGGGTCGTGTCTTTGCAGTTTGTGGCATGCCTGGTTCCGGCAAGGGCGAGTTCGCTCAAGTGCTTTCGAGCATCGATATTCCTGTTCGCTCTATGGGGGACATGGTTCGTGAAGAAGTAGCACGAAGAGAACTCGATGTTGCACCAGAAGTGTTTGGAATTGTCGCAGCAGATCTTCGCCGAGAATTCGGAGATGATGTTTTGGCAGTCCGCCTTACTGCAGCCGTTGATGAGTTGCTCAAAGAGAATTCAATCGTTTTGATTGATGGGCTACGTGGAACAGCGGAATACGATGTGTTCAAATCAACTTGGGGCGATGCATTCCAATCTGTTGCAATCGTCACTGAAAAGCAAATCCGATTCGCACGAATGGCAGCGAGAGGCCGTAGTGAAGATGGTGGAACTGAGACGTTTGAATCTCGAGATAAGCGAGAAAAAGGGTGGGGGCTTGAATCCCTGATTGAATCTGCTGATGTGCAACTTGAAAATAATCTCGATCTTGTTCATTTTCAAGACGAAATTCGAACATGGCTGAATGCCCTGATGTAGCGCCTTTCACGTCGTTTTTCAACCAAAGGTTATAGTCGGGCGCAGCCTGTCAAGGAACGCTTGGGGTGTTTGGTTTATGGCAAGGAAGAAGGGGGAAGGCGGTCGAGGCCGTCAAAAAGCTCAACAACGCGCTCAATATGATGAGTTAGACAAGTACCCAGTCATGCCTCCACATGCCTTTGCAAGAATTGTACGTGACAAGCGTACGCTGAACATTATCTACCAAATCATCGAACCGCCGATGACCAAAAAAGAGCAAGAGCAAAGAGAAGAGATCATGGATATTTTCATTCGCTCTCTGACTGCGAACATCGAAGAGATTGATGCTAACCCGGAAGCGTACCTTCGTACTGCAATGGACAAGGTCATCAAAGCCTATGGTATGAAAATCACCAAGAAATCAAAATCAAAACTGTTCTATTACATCCGCCGTGATCTTATCGGATACGGTCAAATGGACGTTTTGATGAACGATGCAAACGTTGAGGATATTTCCCTCGATGGAACAGGCGTTCCAATCTTCGCTTATCATCGTAAATTCGAATCGGTGGAAACAACCGTTGTTTGGAATACGGATGATGAACTTGAATCCTATGTTATCAAACTCGCACAACGCTGTGGAAAGCACATTTCTGTTGCAGATCCATTGCTTGACGCAACGCTGATGGATGGTTCGCGTATTGTTATGAAGTTAGGTCGTGAAGTGTCGACTCGCGGTTCTTGTTTCTGTATTCGACGGTTCAAGGATGATCCGTTCTCTCCTGCAGACATCGTCGCATTCCGAACCATGTCCTCCCTGATGGTTGCATATCTTTGGATTGCGTTTCAGAATGAAGTTCCAATGCTGTTCGTCGGCGGTACTGCTTCTGGTAAGACCACAACACTCAACGCTATGTGTATCTTTATTCCATGGCAAATGAAAATCGTTTCAATCGAATCAACTCGTGAAGTAAACATCCCTCAGCCTAACTGGGTTCCGGGTCTTACCCGGCAAGGGTTTGGTGGAGAATCAAGCGAGGGTGAAATCGGGGAGTTCGAGTTACTCAAAGCAGCTCTTCGTGAACGGCCAGAATACATCATTGTGGGTGAGATTCGTGGTGCTGAAGCATACGTTCTGTTCCAAGCAATGGCTACTGGTCACTGTGCGTATTCGACAGTCCACGCTGACTCTGTTCCGTCTCTTGTCCACCGACTTGAGAATAAGCCGATTGATATCCCACGAGTTTTGTTGCCTGCACTGGAAGCATGTGTCATTCAGATTCAAACACGTATCAATGGACGACGTGTTCGACGTTCAAAGCAGATTGTTGAGATTGTTGGTATCGATCCGAACTCAATGGAAGTAATCACCAACGAAGTATTCCGTTGGGACGTCTCTTCTGACGATTTCATCTTCAGTGGAAAGTCGTACGTTCTCGAGAAGATTATGGTGAAAATCAACTACTCCCAAGACGAGATGCGCCGTGAACTAAGAACACGCAAGCGAATTTTGGAATGGCTTGTTCTCAATGATATTCGTAAGGCTGACCAAGTGTCCCAAATCATTACTGAATATTACGTTCGTCCGAATGAAGTTCTTGCACGAGTTGATGGTCTACGCTGAGGGGTTTCTATGGATTTAACCGCATGGCAACGCATCTGTCATCGCCTTCTTGGCGGTGTGTTCAAGAAGCGTGCACGCAATGACAAGAAACTGTCTAAAGATCTTGTCAAAGCATCCATACCGATGATGCCAGAGGTTTACTTGGCTACCGTATTTGTCACAACAATCGTGATTTCTGCAATTGGAATCGGTTTGGTGGGATTATTCTTCGTTCCTGAAATTGGTGTTATCGACCTGTGGGAAAGTCAGCAAGATCCTGCTACTGAAGCGGTTTGTTTCGAGTGGGAATACTGGAATACAGCGCTCATCGATGAAACACAGCCAGGAAATGGCTGTCCTGATTATGATACCAAAGTCTTCCCACCAGCACTCAAGGGTTTGCTCATCATCATAGGATTCGCCGTGATTCCATTTATTGCTTGGAAATTCAACAAAGGTGGAGCAGAACGCGAAGCAAAGCGCCGTGGCGATATGATTGAGAAATATCTTCCATATGCGGCCTCCTATACTGCTGCGATGGCTGCTGCGAATGCGACACCTGCGAAGATTTTCAGATCGCTTGCAATGAACAAAGACATCTACGGCGATGTTGCTGATGACGCTGCGCTGGTGTATCGTGACGTTACTTTGCTTGGATACGACCTGATTACTTCGATGAAGATGAGTGTTGATCGAGCTGCTTCAGTGTGGTTAACTGAATTCTTCCAGGGTATGGTGGGCACGCTAACTGCTGGTGGTCAACTGAAACTCTTCTTCCTAAACAGAGCAGAACACTACATGCGTGAGAACAGAACTCGATTGCAACAATTCCTTGAATCGATTGCTATGCTTGCAGAATCATACATTGTTGTTGCAGTTGCAATGCCTCTGTTCCTGATTGTTATGCTCGTCATTATGTTCTGGGTATCAGGTTCAGGTGCTCAGATGTCGGAAAGCATGCTCTACGGAATCGTTCTTGGATTCATTCCAATGATTCACGTTGCGTATGCAATACTGGTCTACACGTCCAGTAAGGAACAGGATATGTAAGGAGGTGACAAGACTTGGCTCGAAAGAAGAAGAACAAGATCGTTGTCGAACTCGACTTGCCTAAAGATGACAGTACAATGACCAAATTGTATGCAATCTTGTTTGTTTCAATTCTTCTTGGTATGGCTACTGCAGTTATGTGGGCTACCAATTCTGGTTTCATTCCAACGACAAATGGTGAACCGATGTTCACAAACGTGGCTTGTGGTGCTCTTACAGGCGATAATGAAGCATTCAACGGGAACACAAAACCAACCTATGCTCAAAATCAATCATGTTCTCTTTTACAAGACAGTCCTGATCTTGTAACGTGGTCTGATGAACCTTGGGATGATGTTATTTTCCGCGGTAAAAACTTCGATGTTCCAGGTGTTGATCCATCGATGACTGGTGGGGAAGTTGTCCTTCAACCCCTTACGCTGACGTGTAAAGTTGATGCGAATGAACCAGTATCCTATACAGTTGCAATTCGAAATCGATTTGGAGAGACGCTAAAGTCTCATACTGGAAACACGGGAGTCTCCTCTGATGAGTGCGGTATTTACATGAACACGATTGATGCTGGAAAGCGTTATGAAATCGTTATTCAAGCAAATTCTGATACACTTTATCTTAATTCCTTTGAGTTTGATATGGAAATCGAATACTACGATGGTATTCCGGCAAACATGAACAACAAGTCTCTTTGGATTGGTCCTGAGCTTGCTCTAGGTCCTGTTAGCCTTCATCCTACTATTTTCTTGAACTTCTTTGGATTTATGTTCTTCTTCTTCCTATGGCCTGCTTCAGCCTACTGGGAAGGTGTTGAGAGTAAGAAGAACGAGATCGAAGAAAAGTTCCCTGATTTCCTTCGTGACCTTGCAGAATACTGGAAGGGTGGTCTTTCTATGACGGTGGCAGTTCAAACACTGGCAACCTCCGAATATGGGGCACTGAATGACGAAGTCAAGAAGATGAGTGACCAACTTTCATGGGGTATCAAATTCAGTGACGTAATTCTTCAATTTGCGGAACGTGTCGGTACGCCTTTGGTTAAACGAGCGATTTCGTTGATTTCAGAAGCTGACAGAGCTGGTGGTAAGATTTCAGATATCCTTGTCACTGCTGCAAACGACTCTCGTGAAATTAAGTTCTTAGAAGGAGAACGGAAACGTGCAATTGGGTCCTACATTGCTGTTATTTGGACGTCGTATTTCGTTTTCCTTGGGGTTATTGTTGTTCTTTCGACGGTCTTTATTCCAGCGATTGCTGGTTCTAACTCAGGTGATGAGGGTGGGGAAAGCATTGGAAACATGAAGATTCGAAACGTCGATCCTCTCTTTTTCCTGACGATTTTCTATTATGGTGTAACGATGCAGGCAATCGGTAACGGATGTATGGCTGGATTGATGGCAACAGGGCGATTCTCTGCAGGATTCAAGCACTCTGGAATGATGATTCTCGTTGCATTAGTCGTTTTCAATTTCATTGCATTCTCTCCAGAATTGATCGGTATTACCGGCCTTCCTGGCCTCAATCCATCGATTGGTACGTTCGTTCCTGCTCCACTTACTGGATGATGATCTCATGCGCGATGATGAGGAAGCTCAAGTCCACATCCTTGAGATGTTGACACTCTTTTGGTTGTTCTTTATGTCAGCAACCTTCCTCATTCGAGTGAATGTCCCTGATGCTCGCTCAGTAGCCATTGATGCGTCTCTTGAGACTGCTGGAGAAGACGCCTTGATGGCGAGTATGGCATTACCTGCTGAACTTACAGGAGAGAGTCGTCTCCACGAATATCTTTCATTGGATTCTTTCGATGATGCATGTACGCTGTTGCAAGAGATGGTACCTGTTGGTAAGGAAAGCAATTGTTGGCTTGCGCAAAACGCCATGCCTGCAACACCTTATGGCGAAGTAGGAACACCAAATGGAGCGACTGTAACCGTTCACCAACTGCTTGTTGTCGATGCGGATGTATGGACAATTAGCCTTGATGTTTGGTCACGTGGAGGTGTCTCCTGATGCGCCCTCCAGTTCATGATGACAAAGCGCAGATGCTTCTAGCAACTGGAGTCGTCTTGATGATGTCATTGCTTTCTATGGCCATATTTGGTATCAAGTTAGCAGGTATGTCCGTTCCTCATGATGTAGCAAGTGATGCAGTGCTTCACACCTCAGAAGATGTCCAAGACACACTTCCTTCACTTGTTCAAGCACGTGCAGAGATTTGGTATGATAACGGCGTCTCATCAATGGAATCTGTTCAACAAGCAATGGACTCTTCACATCAAGATATGCTTCATCACGGTGAAATCACTGGAGTTGAAGTCAAACTCATCAATGTAACATTCAATGATTTAGGTTCAGACCGTATTGAAGTTTCAGCAGAATTGGGAATCTCAGACCGAGATGCAATGTTGCTGAAGCCACTTCAATTCGTCATCGAATTGTGATTAACGCTTGTGTTCATTCCAAGCTAAATCCAGATAGTGTTCAATTTTCTCAATATCATTGCCCCAAGAAGGATCAACAACAGGCCATGAAGCAACTTTTGCTTTCTCTTGGAGTCCATCTTGAATACGTCGAATCCTTTCAAATCCAGCAAGATAACGATCTGCACGTCGGAATGAATGTGCATCTCGAGATCTTAACATCTCTCGATGCTTTTCTTCGGCTTCGACTTGCATCAGCAATCCGACTGCAATTCCACCGCCTTCTCTCCAAGCACGAAGCATTCGCTCGCTAGGAACAATATGGACGCCTTCAATGAGAAGATCGATTCCTTCACGACGCGCTCGTTCAATGGTTGCTGTAATACCTGGTTCAACCGCTTCACATGTCCGTTGCCAATCGAGAACAGGTTCGCCGCTCTCTCCTCGAGAAAAAGAAGAACGATGCAATGCTGGATTGTCATCCACATCCATACACGTTCGCATAATCTCGCGAATTGCATCAGTCGAAAGAATGCGAGTGTATCCTTTTGATGCAGCAATCTGTCCAGCGGCAGTTGATTTCCCAACACCTGTCGCTCCAGCGATAATCAGTAAGCGAGGAGCACGTTTACTCATCACCTTTGCCGACTCTGTTGCAAGACCAACACGCTCGACCATGAGACTTCTTATGACATGCACCTCATGAGTCTATTGGGTAACAAGAACCGATATGAGTCATCTTTCACGGCAAAGGAATGAACCGAATCGGCTATGTGGCAAACCGTTGTGGATTGCTCATGGACGAGAAGCAGATGTACATTGATGGCCAATGGTGCGCCTCCTCAGAGAATAACGCACATGAAGTTCTAAACCCAGCAACAGGTGAAACAATAGCAACCACTCCGAAAGCATCTCTCGAGGATGTTGATCGATGTGTTGCAGCCTCAAGAGCAGCTTTCACAGACAGAAGTTGGAGTGCAATGGACCCAGCAGAACGTGGTCGAATGCTCAACCGAATGGCTCAAGCAACCTATGCTTCAGCAAAGTCTCTTGCAGCAATTGAAAGCACAAACAATGGAAAGACATTTCGTGAAGCATTATCTGAAATCCGATTCGGAGCATGGACTCTGGAATACTTTGCAGGACTCAGCGATAAGATCGAAGGATCAACAATCCCAGTTCCTGGAAACCGCCTCAACTACACATTACGACAACCAATAGGTGTCACTGCACATATCATCCCGTGGAACTTCCCGCTCCAACTTGCATTGCGTTCAATCGCACCAGCACTTGCAGCAGGATGCACAGTCATCGCAAAACCAGCATCATGGACTCCACTCTCACTCATCGCTTGGCTCGAAGCCATGCATGAAGCAGAAGTAGGACTTCCAGAGAATGTTGTTCAAGTCATCACTGGTTCAGGCGGATTGATTGGAGATGCTCTCGCAGGACATGCAGACATCGATGGAATTGTCTTGACTGGTGGCGTACCAACAGGACAAGCGGTCATGGCAAAAGCAAGCGAGCGATTGACTCCAGTGACACTTGAACTCGGTGGAAAAGGAGCAAACATTGTCTTCCCTGATGCAAATCTCAAGTTCTGTGCAAAAGCAATCTGCTTTGGAATCTTCATGAATGCAGGACAGATGTGCTGGGCTGGTTCCCGACTCATCGTCCACGAAGATGTTCACGATGAATTGGTTGAAGCAGTTGTTGCTGAAGTTGCAAAGTGGCCGATTGGCCCTGGAATGAGCGAAGGAGTCCGTATCGGAAGCCTTGTTCACGTTGATCACCGAGCAGATGTTCTTTCAATGCTTGAAAATGGATTGAAGCAAGGTGGAACAGTTGTCACAGGTGGAGCAGCAGTTGAAGGCGATGGAGCCTTCATGCAACCAACAGTTGTCACAGGTGTTGAAGCAAGCAATCCATTGTTCCAAGAAGAACTGTTTGGACCAGTCTTAGCAGTAACAACGTTCAGTGAAGATGCAGAAGCACTCGCTCTTGCAAACGATTCACCGTTCGGTCTTCTCAATGGTGTCTGGACAAACAATCTCAGCCGTGCCCACAAGTTCGCTCGAGACCTTCAATCTGGAATGATTTCAATCAATGAATACCCAATTACCTTCCCACAAACTGCATTCACAGGATGGAAGCAATCAGGTATCGGAATTGAACAAAGCCAAGACGCACTTCGATTCTACACACGAGTCAAGAACGTGAACGTCAAACTTTGAGGTGATTACATGACCGTTGAAGTCGAAAACCAAGCAAACGGAATTCGAATCATCAAATTGACAGGAGCTTCTGCAAGCAAGTCCTTCTCAAGAGAATCATTACCAATCATTGCCAATGCAATCGATAACGGACTAAAAGACTCTGAAATCAAAGGCATGGTCATTACTGGTGATGGCAAGTTCTTCTCAGCAGGTGCAGATATCCATGCCTTCCAAGAAGCCATTGATGCAAATGAGGCGCCTCAACTCATTCGAGATCTCACCAATATTCTCCATCCATTGTTGATGAGAATTAGAGAATCATCAACCATAGTTGTCGCAGCAATCAATGGAGCTGCTGCTGGTGGTGGACTTGGACTTGCACTTGCTTGTGATGCTCGTATCGCTTCATCAAAAGCAAAACTTGCAGCCTCCTATGCAGGAATCGGATTGTCTCCAGATGGAGGAACAACTTGGCTCCTTCCAAGACTCGTTGGAGAACAACGCAGTAGGAAGTTCTTCTTCGAAAATCAAATCTGGTCAGCAGAAGAAGCATCAGCAGCAGGAGCAATCGATGAAGTCGTCGAAGAAGATGAACTCATCAACAGATCACTCGAAATAGCAACCGACTGGAGTCAATGGGGCAATCACTTCAGTGAAGCAACAAAGCATCTTCTCCACGTACAAACACTCAACGATTTCGAGACCCATCTCAAGCATGAACAAACGCTGATTGAAGCTGCTGGGACGACGATGGAATTCAAAGATGGAGTTTCGAAATTCTTGAATTAACTCAAGCCTTTCTCAATTCATATCTGATGTTTTCAATTAATCGGATCGAAAGCATATCTTCAGGGTCATCGAATGTGTAGAGATATAGGTCCAAGTTTGACCCC
>ERZ1046148.266-NODE-266-length-33717-cov-19.960519_pt1 | contig 33717 bp, 38 predicted proteins | sample MGYA00383090_ERZ1046148 | MGnify/ENA primary metagenome ERZ1046148 (study PRJEB29581, sample SAMEA5548360) | metagenome | biome: marine; feature: coastal; material: water | depth 25 m | study: Short-term variability in the microbial, nano- and picoplankton... | reverse complement strand
ATCTTATTGTTGTATCTATATTAACTGATCTATTTTTAAAATTCATTCCAAAGTTTTCTCCAATCAAAGTTTCTATGTTTAGATAATTTATCACAATAATTTCTCATAGTGTCTAGTGTATGAGTAGGTTCTAATAATAACTCATTTTTTATATACAATCCGTCATCTATATTTTCATATTTTTTAATTAACATATCTTTATCTTTTTGATCTAAATTTCTAATAGACAAATATTCAGGACCTCTAACTATATTCATAAAGGTTGTTTTTATACCAAAATTATCCCAATTATAATCTCTTATTTCGTATAAATCAAAAACATTTAGTAATGATACACTACAATTTATTTGTTTTATTAAACTCTTTGCTTCAATTAAATTAGATTCCCATTTTTTAACATCTTTAGGGTATCTAATCCACGCTTCTTTTTCTTTTATATGGTCTGCTGATACACCTAATTTTAAGTCTTTAAATTTATCAACATAATCAAATATTGACCATTTTTTCCATCTCAATTCAGTTAAGTTAGTGTCATAAGATAATGTAATATGTTTTTTATGTTCGTCAGGTATCATATCTAATAACTTCCAATGAGCAGGTAATTGTAAAGGTTCTCCTCCTGTGATATTCATATATTTAACTAAATTAATATTTTCTAGTATATCGTTTACCGTATCGTTCCATTCTTTATATTTCATTGTTTGTACCTCAGCAGAAGGACCAAATCCTTCTTTAACACTACCAAAAACTTCTTTAAGTTCATTTCTTCTAGTAGATGAATTATGAGGGTGGCACATATAACAACCTAAATTACAAAATGTTCCGTTGATTCTTAATTTTAGACCTATACCTCTAGGTTCTATATCAATTCCATATTTTTTTCTATATTTGTCTGTTCTATATGATTCACCTCCTGACGCTTCTAAATCATAACATACTTGACACTCTTTAATTTTTACGCCAGATAACATCTTATTTCTTATCTCTTCCATTTCAGGTGAAAAGAAATATTTAAAAGGTGTAGTATTTGCTGTTGTGTATTTCCAATTTATTTTCTTTGCGTGGCAACAAAGTTTATATCTACCAGCATTATCACCATATATTTCTTTAAATGGCATAGCACAATAAGACTTATTTTTTTCGTAAAATTTTCTTATTTCGGATGTAGGATTATGAAAGTATTTTAGTTTCATAATATAGTCCACAATTCTTCAAATTTTTTATTAATTAAGTGTATCATTTTAGCTGACTTTAATTCTTTTGATATTTTATCACTTTTTCGCATAACATAAGTATGCCATTCTTTAGGTAGATTATACCAATCAATATTATCTTTATCTAATAGATAATGGAAAAATATTTCATTATTTGCAAAGAATAATTTTGATACTTCTTCACCAAATAATTTTTCTTTTTTAGATTTATTTAAAACATCAATCATACTATCTAATCTTTCAGTAAATTTTAATTTTGATATTGCATTAGAATTAGCACCTAATATTGCTGTATTAGCAATTAGATAATCTGTATCTAATTTATTATCAATTGCTAACATAGATTTTTTACATAATGCTTTAACATACATATCATATTTGTCTTTGTGAGATATTACTTTTGAAAAGTTTATTTTTCCTTTTTTATATCTCTCTTTATCTTCTTGTGACCATATATCAATAGTTGCATTAGGAGCGTACACACATATTTTATTCATATCAAAAGTATCAAAAAAATTTTCATTTGTATTAGGTACTACATCTAAATCTAAATATAAAACATTGTTATATTTTTTACCTAATTTTTCCCATAGATATATTTTATATAAATTTATCAAATCAAATTCATATCCTTTATATTTACTTTTAAATTCTTTATAATCATCATCATCACCATAAATTACAAATTCAGCATTACATATATCAGCATATTTCTTTTTTACATCTATTAGTCTATCATAATGTTTCTCTAATTGATTTTTTGTAAATAAGTGTTTTTCACTTAAATTACTATCTTTGTTTTCAATGTAAATACTATAAATTATGTTTTTCATAATATCTCCAAACGGTGTTAAAATCTTTATTAATTGTATGTACTATTTTTGTATCTTTTGGTATAAAAAATTGAGTGTCAAAAAAGAAATGCCATTGATTATCAAGCCATTGAACATTTACTTTATTTGATTCTATTTTAAAAGAAAAGATTGTTTCATTATCATATCTAAACATATCTATTATATTTTTAGGATAAAGATCATCTAAACCTTCATTTTTTAATTTAGTCATTAATGATATAGTATCATAAAACTTGCCAAAGAAATCTAGTTTATTTAAGTGTTCTTTATTGATACCGATAATGCCTGTGTTTATAACATTATTTTTAGGATTATTATTTGTAGCTAATAACATTGCCTGAGCATTAAAATATTTTGCTGACGGACTTCTTACACCGTGAATAATTTTATCCATAGGTTTATTTTTTTTGTTTATCATTGCGTTATTATTATAAACACATATACCTTTAGATAAGTTCCAATGTTTAAAAAATGAAACATTGGTAACTGGTATAGCGTCAAAATCTAGGTATAATATTTCGTCATATTCTTTTGATAATTGATATAAAAGATGTATTTTATAAAAATTAATTATTTCATATCCTGTAAGAAAAGGAAAATCATTTAATAGATTTTTTTCAAATTTTTTGAATTGATTATCGTATTCGTAGAGAATAAAAGGTACATCAATATTATCGCAATATTTCTGTTTTGTTTCAATCAACTTATTATAGTGATCTTTAAATGCGTTTCTTGTTTTTAACGCTTTCTCTATTGTGTCGTGTTTAAATTTTGAGGGACCATAATGTTCTTTTTCAGGCACATCAACATACAAACTAAAAATAACTCTTTTCATAACCATTATAAATAATATTGAAACTATTTATATAAGATTATGGATACTATATTACGAGTTATTGATGATGTGACCAACGATAGACAAGTTAAGTCTATTATAAACTCACTAAACGAGAACCAAGAAAAAAGCAAAAACTGGCTAATAGATAAGTCAAAAGAATATTTTGATCTTTTGATTAATCCTAAAATATGTGTAGCAGCTGGTTGGTACGGACATATAGCAAATAAACTAGCAAAATATACAGATCAAAAAGTTTTATCTTTTGATATTGCCCCTATAACAAAAAAGATTGGTAATAAACTTTATCCAGATGTATGGTTTAAGATAGAAGACATAAAAGATTTTGAATTTAAAAATTTTGATGTGGTTGTTTGTACCTCTTGTGAACACCTAGACCCAAAACTTTTAGATAGTATGATATATAAAGTAAGAGCAGGTTCTTTAATTATATTACAATCTAACAATTACTTTGAAATAAAAGAACATATAAACTGCCACAAAAGTTTAAATGATTTTGAAAAGTCTATAAAATTAAATACAATCTTATACAAAGGTACTTTAAAATTAGACAAGTATGACAGATATATGATAATAGGTACAAAATAATGTTTACTTACAAAGCAATAGATTTAAATATTACAAAAGAAGATGTGGAGATTATTTCTAAACAAGTAAAATCTCTAACAGATGAGCATTGGCATTTTAATTCTTATAGAAATTGTGATATATTAAATTTATATAATGCAGGTGGTAAAACAGAAGCAGGTTTTAATAAACAAGGAGAGTTTAAGTGGACTAAAGCGGGAGAGTTATGTCCTCACTTAATTAAAGTTTATAATGAAAAAATTAAACCTATATTTACAAAAGAAGGTAAGATACATATTTTAAGAACACAAAAAGGTGGTTATATACCTACACATTTAGATTGTAGAGAAAAAGAAATACCAGAGTTTCATCAAAAGTTTAGACTTGCGTTGACAGGTAAATTAGATAGTTTGTATTTCATTGACAAATATAATAATAAGGTATATGTACCTAATACTTACAATACATATATTATAAATGGTGGTCACCCACACGGTTTAGAACCAGCAGATGAAAAGTTAACATTATGTATAGGTAGTCCTTGGACAGGTGAACAAACTTACCCTAACGAAATATATAAAATGAATGTATCAACACCAGAGTTGAAGAAAGAATGGATAGAATGGTAGAACCTACACATAATATATTTGGAAAATTAGACGCTCAATGGTGTTTAGAGCAATGTAAGTATATTGTAAACGAATTACCTAGAACAGAAAAATCTAATGCTAGTGGTAAGTTTTTTAACACTTATGAACAATGGAAGTTTCACAAGTCAAGTAATCTTCCTATTATGAAAAAGTTTAGAGAAGAATTAGAAAAACATTTACCAGAGTGGGAAAAAATATACAACAGAAAACCACGAATAGATTTTTTTATATTAGCATATACAAAAGATAGTTCAAAAGAAATATCTATATGGCATACAGACAAATATTTTTATGATGGTCAATTTCATTTAACGGTACAAGGTAATGCTAATATTGAAACTGAAAAAGAAACAATATTTTTAGATAACGGAACATTATGGTACTTAAACGGTACTACATATAAACACAAGATTAACAGCAATAAAGAATCTATTGAAAGATATGAATTGTGTTGTCCTTTATATCAACATCAAAAACACATAGACACTTTAATGACTTGTGTAAAAGATAATACTAAATTAGTATATCCTAATAATAATTTTAAAAAAATGACCAATACTGAAAAGTTAGGTGTTGAACAATCTATTAAAGAAGGTAAAGCAAGTTCAGTATTAACAGAAAATAAAGGACAACATATAGCAAACTGGAGTGATAAAAGATGAAACATTATCATCAATTACTATCTTATGGTGATCTAATAGAATTAGAAACTAGATGTGATACAGATAAACTATTAAAAGAGATAAAAGACTTTGAATGGACACAATACAATCCTAGAAAAAAAATTAACAGATATGGATTGAGTGTAACTAGTTCAGATGGCACTAGAAATGGTATTGATTTAGATTCTATATACGAGCATAATAGAGAAAACGGAACAAGGTATGATGAAGATTCTTTTAAAACATTTACAGATGTTTATTATAAAAGTGAAGAAACACAAAAACTAGTAGAACCTTTTAAACCTTGGTTATGGAGAACACACTTTTTAAATTTTAGAAAAGGCGGATACTTTCCTCCTCATAGAGATATGAGAACAAGTGATGAACAAAAAAGTATGAGATTATTAGTACCTATTAGTTTATGTAATCCTGCTGATATGTATTTTATGTATGAAGATAAATCTTTGTATTTTAAATACGGTTCTGTTTATTTTTTAAACACAAATAAAAAACACTCTATATTTTCTTATTCAGATGAAGCAATTATGTTGATTATGAATATAGAATGTAGCGAAGATTCTGTTGAACAAGTGATTAAGTTAAATAAATGGAAATAAAATGATTAAACCAGAAAACAATACATATCCAATATTATCCATTCAAACTACTTATAAATGCAATATGCAATGTGCTAATTGTTATCTTGGTGATATGCTTAATAATGATGAATATGCTGATTTAAATATAGATATGTTTGAAAAAGCAATTAGCAAATTGCCTAAAAGAATAGATGTCAGATTTATTGGTGCAGAGCCAACTATGAATGACGATCTTTTTGAAATGATTAAGATAGTAAAAAAATATAAACATAGACCTCAGATACTTACAAACGGTTTAAAATTAGGTCAAGAGGATTATGTAATTAAATTAAAAGAATCTGGTATAAATTTTTTAGGTTTAAGTATGAATGGCGGTTTAGATGATGAAGTATATAAAAAATTTGACAATGGTAAATACGCAAAACTAAAAACTAGAGCATTAGAGTATTGTATCAAACACAAGATTGTGCCACATATTAATATAATATTAGATCCAACAAATACACACATTATTAAACCTTTATATAATAAGATAATTGAGTTTTGTAATAAATACAATAGAAGAATAGGTATTAGTTTTCCTTTGACAATTAGAATAAAATCAATTGCAAAAATGGGCAATTATTTAGACACATATACATTTAATATGGAAGAGTTGATGAAAATTGCTAAAGATAATTTTGGCAATGATTTACAATTCAATTTTGAGATGGACGGCTTATTAGAAAAAAGTTCTTGTATGTATTCTTTTGATACACCAATAGGAAAAATGGGTGGTAAGATTACAGACTGGACAATAGATGATGATGGAATACCTTTATCTGATAGTAAGAGAAGAGGTATCTTAACGGAAGAAGGAATGATTATGTCGTTCTTTGATTATTATGGAGATGAAGTAGAAGGACCTAGAAAATCTGAGTCAGAAAAAATGCAAGATGAATTGGAACCAATATATGAAAAATAGAAACGAATTACCAAGTTTCTTTAAAATGCCTAATATGAAGGTTGATACTGAAAAACTTTTAAAGTGTTTTACAGATTTTAAACCATCTAAAGATCAACTTGTTAAAAAATGTGGTCCTGCTTTATTGAATGATGAGTATGAACAAACTTATATAACTTATTCAAATGATAAGTCTGCTATGCTTAGGGACAAAGCAGATGAAAGAACATATACAAATTTGTTTGACAAATATAAAGGAACATATGTTGAAGAAGTCTTAAATAGTTTTAAATCTCCATATACAAGAACAAGATTGATTGTTCAAAAACCAGGTGCTTATATTTTACCACATATGGATTACGATACAAGATTTAGTATTAGATTTTTTATACCACTAGTTGTCAATGATTGGAGTTGGGTTGCCATTCAAAGAAAAGGTGAAAAGTTACCAGAGTTTAAATATATGCCTGCTGACGGTTCAGTATGGTTTGTAAATGTAGGTCATAAACATTCAGCATTTAATTTTGGTAAAACAGATACAATTAAGTTTATAGTGTCAGTTAATGGACAAGAAGATTTAGATTATGCAGATATTAAATATAATAAATGATAAAAACAAGATGTTATCTTTGGCAGAAATAGCAAAGATTGATTCATCTAATTTTGAAAATTTTGAAGATAGATTATCTGGTTATCTTGCTTTTCATACTGCTACTTACAAAGATGAAGTTGTAGCAATGGGAGGTATGTATCAAAGTCCACAATGGCATCCTAAACTAGTTAGAATATGTGATCGTACATATTATTTTAAAAAAGCAAGAAGTGGTGCATTATCATTTTTAAATAATAAAAAATTGAAAGCAACAGCTTCTGATTATTTTATTCCTCTACAAACTAAAATTGCATTAGAAAAAGGTTTAATACCTTTCTACTCAATATACGGTGAAAAAAGAAGACCTGCTTTAGAAAGACAAGTTAAAAGATTTAATGAAAAAAATACATATCAATATAAAATACTTTCAGGTATGTATTTTACTTGTAGAGGTCCTATTAATGAAAAAGAACAATGCAGGCAGAATATATCTATATTAGATACGCCTGATAATATTGTTTTTGATTTACCTAAATTGTAGGTTCTACTTCTTGTCTATCTTCTACTGACCAACTCACAGGATTTGACTCACCATATGATACTCTAGCAGCTTCAAGTGATTTAATGAGAGAGTCTTCTTTAAAGTTTGAAGATTCACCTACATTTGAAAATCCAATTTTAATATATTGATTTAGTTGATTGTCTGATTCTTTGATTTCATAATGTACAATTTTTCCTGAATCCTTATATTCATTAACTTTTGCAACAACTTCCTCAGATGGTGAAAACCACGCTGTATCTGTATTTGTTCGTGTGTATGTTGCTAATATCCAATATGCCATAAATTTACTCCTATAATTATATTTATACACTTATTTATGTGGTATAAATATACCTATATATTATAACAAAGGAGTATATAATGGCTTTAGCAATAGACGGAAAGACATATGACGAAACATCTTTTAGCATAGAATTACGAAATAAAATCGTAGCTAGACAAGAGATTGAGGCGTCAAAAGTAAGACACAATGTTGAGTTGGAAAAAATTCAAGTTTTGACAGAATACTATAATAAGAAAATTTTAGAATTGATGGAAAAAGAGAAAGTTCAACCAATAAAAGACATAGAAGACAATGGCAGCAATAGCTAATTTAATAATAGATCAAGGTGCTAATTTCAGTTCAGACATAACTGTAAAAGACGCAAATGGCAACGCATTTGACCTAACTGGATACACAACAGAAGCGAAGATGGCAAAAGGTTATGCGTCAACAAGAACAAGAACATCTATGACTTCAGTAATTGCCACAGACGCTGCTTCAGGAGTAGTTGCTTTATCATTGACGGCTGCTCAATCAGCAGCTTTAGACGCAGAAAGATATGTCTATGACGTAGAGATTACACAAACCTCTACTGGTACAGTAACTAGAGTAATTGAGGGTTTAATTACTGTAAGACCCAATGTAACTACATAATAAAAGTATTATAAATATAACAAAGAGAGAGGTTTATGGCAAGTATTACAGCAAAAATCAATGCTTCCACATCTAGTACAGCAAAAATCAATGCTCCTACATCTAGTGGACCACAGGAAGTTTCAGTAACCCTGCCTTCAGGTACTTCACTTCAAAACAGTTCTCTTTCATTAAAATTATTAGGTGATGTTGATGTTACTTCTTTAGATGATGGTGCATTATTGCAATACAGAGCTAGTGATGGTAAGTTTGTAAGTAGAAACGAAATTGTTACTACTACTGGAACTTTAACATTTAACGGCGGAACATTTTAGAGAGTAAATATGGCAACAGTAATACAGATTAAAAGAAGTTCAGCAACTTCAGCACCATCATCACTTAAACTTGGTGAATTAGCATATACATATGGAACAGGTACCCAAGGTAATCTTGGAGATAGAATTTTTATAGGAGAAGGTGGCGTTGATGCTGGAACAGGTGACGCAAACAATGTATCAGTAATCGGAGGTGAGTATTTTACTGCTATGTTAGATCACGTACACGGTACACTAACAGGTAGTTCAGCACTTACAGCAGACGCTAACTTAGCAATAGATACAATAAATGTAGGTAACCACTTAACTGAAGGTGGTGAAATAAGATTTAACGAAGGTACTAACAACGGTACAAACTTTATTGGTTTAAGAGCTCCTAACGCAGTAACAGGTAGTAAAACTTTTGTTTTACCTGACGGCGACGGTACTGCTGGTCAGTTCTTAAAAACTGATGGATCAGGAAATTTAGATTTTACAACTGTTAATCAATTTATAAATTTAGCAGGTGACACAGGTACAGATACTTACAACACTTCAGAAACATTAACTTTTTCTGGTGCAGCTGGTTTAGATACGGAAGTTACTGACAACAATGTAGAAATTCAGGCGAACACATTAACAAACGCTAACTTATCAGGTTCTGCTGCTATTTCAAATGCTAATTTAGAAAATCCTACAACTACTTTAGGTAGTTCAGTATTAACTTTAGGTACAACTACAACAGATATAGAAGGACTAACTTCTTTAGTTGTAGATGATATTACAATTAACGGTCAAACAATTACTACAACAGCAGGTAATAAAGATATAGGTTTAACACCTCACGGTACAGGTACAGTTACAGTACCATCAGGTTATGAAGATAGAGCAGGTTTTACAGACAATTCACTTGCAAACAAAATGTATGTTGACCAAGTTGCTCAAGGTTTAGATACTAAACCATCTTGTGTACTTGCGACAACAGAAAACTTAACAGCAACTTATTCAAATGGTTCTGCTGGTGTTGGTGCAACACTAACTAATTCAGGTACTCAAGCAGTATTAGTTTTAGATAGTACGGCTGCAAACTTAGGAAATAGAATTTTAGTTAAAGATCAAACAACTCGTACACAAAACGGTATTTACACGGTTACAAGTGTTGGTGGTGCTTCTACAAATTGGGTATTAACAAGAGCAACTCCAGAAGATCAACCTTCAGAATTATCAGGTGGTGCTTTCGTATTTGTTGAAGAAGGTGTTTTAAATCAAAACAATGGTTATACATTTACACATACAGGTGCTCCTACTTTTGGAACAACTAATTTAGATGTATCTCAATTTTCAGGTGCAGGTCAAATTACTGCTGGTGCCGCTATGTCAAAAGACGGTAATCAATTAGATGTTGAAGTTGACGATTCTTCAATAGAAGTGAGTTCAGACGCATTAAGAGTTAAGGCATTAGGTGTTGTTGATTCTATGATTGCAAACAACACAATAACAACTAGTAAATTGGCAAATCCTTTTATAAATTTTAAAGATGAAACTTCAACACAAGGTCAAGTTTCTTTAGAAGGAACTTTACAGTTTCTTGCTGGTGAAGGAATTAATACTATTGCAAGTGCTGACACAATTAAAATTGAAGGAGAAGACGCTACTACTTCAAACAAAGGTGTTGCTAGTTTTACTTCAGATAATTTTCAAGTAACTTCAGGTGAAGTTGAAATCGTAACTGTTGACGGAGGAAGCTTCTAGTGGGAACAGTAATTAAGATAAAAAGATCAGAAACTCCAAATCAAATTCCAGGTGCTTCTGCTTTAGCAGTACACGAATTGGCAATGAATGTTACCGATGGTAAGTTATTTACTAAAACATCTGGTGGTGTTGTAAAAGAAGTTGGTGGTGCAGGTGCTGTAAATTTACAAGCAGTTACAAACGCAGGTGCCGTAACTAGTAATGATATTACTTTAAACGGTGCAAATTTAGTTTTTGAAGGTTATCAGGAAAACGCATACGAAACAACTTTAACAGTTGCAGAACCTACAGGAGATAGAGTAATAACTTTTCCTGACGCAAGTGGAGATGTAGCAATGTTAGGAGATTCATTAGCATTCTCAATAGTATTCGGTAGTTAATTATGGCAAGTACATTTAAAAATGCAGGAATAACAGTTCCAGTTGTGGATACATCTGCTGGCAATTTATTTGCCGCTGGTGCAAGTTCAACTGCTGTAATTCACGCATTATATATTTCAAATAAAAGTGAAACTGCTAGTGCTACCGTAAATGTAAAAGTTACAACTGATGGAGGTTCTACTTTTTATCATATAGGTAAAAGTTTAGAAGTTCCACCAAACAATACATTAACTTTAGACAAACCAGTTAATTTAGAGAACAACGATATTGTTAGAGTAATCGCTGATCCTAATCCTGATTCGTCTTCAGTAGATGTTGAGGCATACGCAAGTATCCTTGAATTAACGTAAAAATATAAATAGAGAAAATGGCATATCTAGTAGATCACACACCATCAGCTTCAGTAAAACAGAAATCTTTTAACGGAATTAGACGAACAAAAGATGGTATGTTATACTTAACTTCAGTAAACCCTAACAAAGGTAATGAAACTATTGAAGTATCAAAATTTTTTGAAGATGGTAAGTCTGATTTTGTTGGAAGAGCAGAAACAGACTATGTAGATGAAAGACTAGAGATGTTTGATGTCAACTATTTTACAACAGATGGTTCAGCATATCAATTTACAATAGGAACACCTGTGTTAAATGAGTCAAGGATTGCAGTATTTTTAGACGGTGTTCAACAAGTACCATTTTCTGACTTTACTTTAGTCAATAATACAGTAGTTACATTTACACTAATACCAAAGACTGGATTGAGTATCGTAGTAGGACAAGTTAAAAAAAGATACTTCAATAATGATAGTGATAGATTTCAACAAATTAATTTTTCAGTAAATCCTACCACTACTTTTTTTATAAATAATACTAGTGGAGATTTAGTAAAACGATCAAACGCAGGAGTAACAAGAAACGCTGAAGGTTCAGACGATTTTGATACTTTTGAAGACACAACGGCGAGTTCATCTACTACAACTTACCAAAGTGCAGTATAGAAATGAATAATTAGGGAAACAAATGGCAGATTTTAAACTAGGACGACTTAAATTTAAATGGAGAGGTGATTGGGCAATTAGTACAGGTTATGTAATTGACGACATAGTTAAGTACGGTGGTAATTCATATGTTTGTATAGCAAATCATACTTCACCAAATAACGAAAACATTTTTTATACTACTCCAGCAACTTACACTACAAACTGGCAACTACACGGTGAATCACTTTACTTTAAAGGTGCCTATGCAAATTCAACTTGGTACAAATTAAACGACCTAGTATCTTATGGTGGTAAACAATACCGAGTTACAACTGCTCACACATCTTCAAGTGCAGTTTTAGATCAATCAAACTTTGAACAATATTCAGACGGTATCACTTTTAGAGGTGATTACGCTTCTTCAACTCAATACAGATTAAACGACCTAGTTAAATATGGGGGAAGAACATACAGAGTCACAACTGAACACACATCAGCTGCTGGTGGAGATATTAATATAGATTTAGCAAACTTTTCACTTTATAGTGAAGGTGTAGCATTTTTAGATGATTGGGCTGCAACAACTTATTACAGATTAGATGACGTTGTAAAATTTGGTTCTTACCAATATAGATGTATAACTGCTCACACTTCAGGCGCTACTGCTGATGATTTTGCACAGGCAAACTTTACAATTTATTCTGAAGGATTACAATTTGAAGATTCATACAACGCAGGTACAGTTTACTCAAAAGGTGATGTTGTAACTTACGGTGGATATTCTTATGTGTTTATTAATGCTGAAGAAGGTGCAGGTCATACACCTGCCGACAATACTTATTGGGATGTAGTAACAACTGGTTTCAATGCAACTGGTGTTTACGTTCACGGAACATCATACAAAACTGGAGACACAGTTCAATACGGTGGTAATTCATATGTTTGTATTTTATCTTCTACAAACCAATATCCATCAGACGCTGACGGTACAGTTAATGCAACTTATTGGAAAATAGTTGTAGAAGGATTTAAATGGAGAGGTACATATGACGCCGCTACAACTTATTATGTTGGCGATGTTGTTAGATATTCAGCAAACTCATACATTCAATTAAAAGACAGACAAGTAGATGTAACTCCTGGTTCAGACGCAACTGTTTGGACAATTCTTGCACAAGGAGATACTGCTGCTGTATTAACTACTCGTGGAGATATTCTTTACGAAAGTTCTGGTGGTGTTGCAAGATTACCATTAGGAATGCCTGGTGGTGTTTTAACTAATGATGGTTTAGATATTAAATGGAGTGGAATTTCAGGTAAAAATATTTTATGGGTTTCACCAAGTGGTTCAGATAGTAACCCAGGTTCAGAATCATTACCTTACAAAACGGTTCAATACGCTGCTACTAAAGCAAAAGTAGATTCAGTAAGAGAAATAGAAAATGTATCTGGTGGTACTGGTGGTACTGCTAATGTTTATAATGATGTTAAGGCAATTGCATACAAAGAATTAACAGTTGGTACAGTAACTAGTACAACTGCTTTTGAAATTCCTTTAGGTACTTCAACTTATACTCACACTTATGTTAGTGGTGGTGAAGTTAAAAAATCAGATAATACAAATTTAACAGTTACAAATGCACCTTACGATCACACAACAGGTATTGTTACAGTTACAACTTCAGGTGTTCACGGATTAACTATTGGCGATACTATAAGATTAAGAGATTTAGATTACACTTGTGCTCTTGGTGCAAAAACTTATCCTGCTCTTGGTGCTGACTCTTTCTTTAGAGTAGATACTAATGGTGGTACTGTTGCAGTAGAAATACAAAATGGTACAAGCGAACACAATGTTGGAGACAAATTATATATTGATGGATCATTGATCGGTAATGCTACCGTTCCTATAACTATGGATGTTAAATCTGTTGCTGGAGATATTTTAAGAATTAAAAACGGAACATATTCAGAAATTTTACCTTTAAGAATTAGAGCAGGTATTTCTGTAATGGGAGAAACTTTAAGAAATACAAGAGTTACTCCTGCAAGTGGTTCAAGTACACAAATTAAAACAATGAAGGTGGTTAACAATCCAACTTCAGGTAAAACAAATGGAGAGTACAAATATCTTCACCCTAGTAAAATTGAAAAATCTTATACCGTTGTATCAACTCCAGACTCAACTTCATTTACAATTAATGTAGGCACAGATTCCAGAGTACACACTTATAAAAGAGGTGGATTAGTTACAAACGCTGCTTTTGGTGAATTAGTAGTAGCTAGCGCTCCTTACGATAATGCTACAGGTGTTATAACAATCACAACTACTGGTACTCACGGATTATCTACTAGTGATGTTATTAAACTATCAGGTTTACAATATAGTTGTATAGATGGAGAAAAAACATATCCAAAAGTTGGATTAGGTGCAGTATTCAATGTAACCGTTCAAGGTAATAAAGCAGTTGAAATTAATACATATCACGGTGGTTCAGGATTCCACGTTGGTGATGTTATCACTTTAGCGTCAGGAGATACAGGCGGAAGTGGTGATATTACTTTAGAAGTTGGTTCATTAGAAGATAATAACGCTTCAAATATGTTCCTATGTAATGACGCAAACAATATTAGAAACTTTACATTCACAGGTTTAACTGGCAAGAAAAAGGCTGGTGGTTTATATCAAGTAGCTGTAACAAGTGGAACATCATTTACGGTTCCAACAGCAACCCACGAGCTAGCACACACTTATGTTAGTGGTGGAAATGTTATTTCAGAATTTGGTTCTTTTACAGTTAATAGTGTAGTAGATAGTACAAACTTTACAATAGATTTAGGCACATCAGCAGTTGCACATACTTATTTGAGTGGAGGTCAAGTTAGAAAAACAGATGGTACAACTTTAACAGTTGCTGACGCTCCTTATGTTCACGGTACTGGTATAATTACAATTGAAACATCCACTGCTCACGGATTATCAGCAAGTGATAGTATCAAAGTAGCAAATTTAAGATATTCTTGTTCAATGGGTGTAAAAGTATATCCAAAAGTAGGAACAGATATTACGGTTGCTGATTACGCATATGCTCACGCAGCTGGAGAAATAACGGTTAATACAAACTCAGCACACGGATTAACAACAGGTGATTGGGTAACTCTTGGAAAAGCAAAATTCATTATTACAGACGCAGGCGAAAGAGTATTACCTAAAGGTTTGATAATGGCTTCAGTTGTGTCTTTAGACCCTAGTGGTAATATTAAACTTACTTCACCTTATATACAAAACTGTACTTCAGTAAATGCTGGTGCTTGCGGAATGCAAGTTGACGGTAATCTACACAAAAACACTCACACATCATCTTACAAATCAATGTTAGGTAATGACTTTACTCAAATCAATAGTGATGGTATGGGTATTCACATCCTAGGAAAAGGAAGAGTTGAAGCAGTATCAGTATTCATTTATTATTGTGAGAAGGCTATTTACGCTGAATCAGGTGGATTTATTAGAGGTCTAAACTGCTCACACGCATACGGAGAACAGGCTTGTGTTGCTTCAGGTACGGATGAAGATGAAGTTCCAGTAAATATTCAAACTAGAGGTTTGATGTTAAGATATAGTCCAACTGGATATATTGGTGGTGCTACTGTATCAGATATTGAAAATATGATTACGACACAAGGACAAGGTGCTGCTACAATTGTAGGTAATACTTCAAGTGCTACTGCTACAATATTCAGATTTAATGCTTCATTAAATAATTTACACATAGAAAGTATAACTGGTAACTTTACAGACGGCGAAGTATGTACAATTACTAAAGAAGATTCTTCTACATTCCAAATTACTTTAGATAGTTCTTTTGGTTCACCTGCACAACAAGGTCAAAGAGGACCTTTACTTGCTGTTAAATCGGGTACAACAACTTTAAATGCAACTAATATAATTAAACTTGCTTCAAATGTTAAATTTGCAGGCGATACAAAATATTATAGAGTTGGATTAGTATCTGAAGAAGATACAACAAGTGGAACAGCAGTAATCAGATTAACGGAAGATATAGGAACAAGTAAGGCTAAAGACGAAAGTATAGTAACTGAAATTTCAGGAGAATTTTCAAACATTCGTTTAACTGGACACGATTTCTTAAATATCGGTACTGGTGATTTCATAACTACAAATTATCCAGGAATACCTACACAACCTGCTGACCAAGATGATGAAATTATTGAAAACGATGGTGGTAGAATCTATTGGGTATCTACTGACCAACAAGGTGACTTTAGAGTTGGTGATCTATTTAAAATTGAACAGGCAACTGGTACTGCTACACTAAACGCAGACGCCTTTAACCTTTCAGGATTAAGTGAATTAAAACTTGGATCTATCGGTGCAGAATTAGGTGCCGCTATTAACGAATTTAGTACAGACGAAACATTAGGTGGTAATGCAAATACGGCAGTACCTACTGAAAACGCTATCTTAGGATATATGACAAGAGATAAGGCAGGAACTGGCGCTTGGGTTCCACCAACAGGATCAACTTCACAAAGACCTGTAGGTGGTGCATTATACACAGGTGCTATAAGATACAATACATCTCTAGTTGCTTGGGAAGGTTATAACGGATCAAGTTGGACAGGTTTAGGTGGTGGAACGCCATATGTAACTATTGTCGGCGATGGTTCAACGGTAACTGTTGCAGAAAGTAATCAAAGATTTTTAGTTAATACTGCTGCCGCTGAGGCAACAATTCAATTACCGGCAAGTCCATTAACTGGAGACGCAGTTACATTTTTAGATTTAAACGGAACATTTGCTACAAACAAATTAACTGTTGACAGAAATTCAAACGATATTATGAATCTTGCTGAAGATATGATAGCAGAAACAGATCACGCAGCCTTTACACTAGTTTATACTGGTGCAATTAATGGTTGGAAATTATTAGAGGTCGCTTAGAAGGATAAATAGAATTATGAGTAGTTTAACACAATTTACAGTAACAGGAAAAGAAAAAGATGACTTTTACGGTTTTGGTATTAATTCCGATACGACAGGTCAAACTATTAATAGAACAATAACTAAACTTATAACTGGCGTTAATAGAAATGACAGTATCTATGAATACGCATTGTCAACTGCTTATGACGCTACTAGTGCTACATATACTACTACAACATCTTTAGTTAGAAACGGTAGTGAAACTCAAACTGATGGTAATTATGATTCTGCTCAAAAAGGTTTATCAGATATTCAAGGTATTTCTTTTAATAACAACGGTACAAAAATGTATGCTGTTGACAAATACCACGCAAGAGTTATACAATACGCATTATCAAGTGCTTACACTATTACATCATTAACTTATGAAAAAGAAAAAAGTATTAAAACTGAAGGTATAGGACCTGTTGCAATGACTTTTAATAATGACGGTACTAAAATGTTCGTTATTGAAAATTCAGGAAGTGCTTTTGAAACTTCACCTACTATTGCTGCTGGTAATATTAATGAATATGCTCTTTCAGGCGCTTATGATGTTGCAACTGCTACTTACACAAGAAGATTAGCAATAGCAACTGAAGACGCTAATAGTAGAGATTTAAAATTTAATAAAGTTGCTAGAGGTGCTGTTAATCCAGGAGAATTATTATTTGTAGTTGGTGATGATGGAAATGATATTAATGAATATCTATTAACTACTGCTTATGATCTTTCAACTGCTTCATTCGTTGACTCACATTCAGTTGCTACTGAGGAATCAGATCCAAGAGCATTAGAATTTGATGATGATGGAGATAGAGTTTATATTGTAGGAAAAACTGGTAATGATGTTATGGAATATCCATTAGTAACTGGTTATGACATATCTACTACTCAGGCAGTAACTTCAAATCACGCTTTAAGAACAAATAATATTGATCCTAGAGGATTTTCATTTAATGCTGACGGAACAAAAATGTTCGTAGTTGGTGCTGGTGGAACACTAGTTGTTGATGGTGGTGATGATGAAGACACAATTACACATATTGTTAGACCAAGAAACACAATGAAAATGTTAGAAGGTAATACATATGTTTTTGATGTTTCAGATACTAACTTATTACAATCAGATTTTAAATTTTCAACGACCGAAGGTGGAACAAAATCAGGCGGCGCTGAATATACTACAAATGTTACCACTTCAGGTACAATAGGTAATGCTGGTGCAACAGTAACGATAGTAATGCCTAAAAAAGATATTGGTTTATTTACTGGTAGTGCAATAGGAGAATTATTTTACTATGAAAGTAATTTTACAAATACAGGTGGTAAGGCATTTACTCCTGAAGTAAAAGGTGTATTACAGATAACTAAAACTAACGGTGTGGACGACATAGAAACAAGATTTGAAACAAAGAACCAAGAAGACATATTTAAAAACAGTTTCTTTATGCGTGCTGGACTGACTTTTAGTGTTGATAATGGAGACTTGAAAGTAGAATTAAATTAAAAAATAATTTATATTAGAGAGATAAACTTATATAAATATAAATAGAAATAAGGAAAATTAGAATTATGGCAACAATAAATTTAGGTAGAATTAAACCAGTTTTTCAAGGTGCTTATAATGTAGCTACAAGTTATGTAGTTGACGATATAGTTACTTTTGATGGCCAGAGTTTTATCTGTATTTTAGCTTCAACTGGTAATGCTACTTCAAATGCAACCTATTGGACACTAATCGCCAAAAAAGGCGCAGATGTAACACAATTAACGACACAAGGGGATATTTTATATAGAGATTCAACTGGTGTTGCAAGACTTGCCGCTGGTACAGCTGGTCAAGTATTACAAACTTCAGGTTCTGGTGCAAACCCAATTTGGGCAAGTGCAACAGGAATTACTTGGACAACAAAAACTGCTAGTTTCAATGCTGTGGCTGGTGCTGCTTACATTGCAAACACAACGGACTCTGCTTTTACAATGACTTTACCTGCTAGTCCTGCTGACAATGATTATGTTATCATTGCTGACGGATTTGGACAATGGAAAACTAACAATTTAACAATTGCTAGAAACGGAAACAACATCGCTGGTGAGGCTGCTGATCTAGTCGGTGACGCTAAATACGCAAGTTTAAGACTTGTTTATAAAACTACACCAGATGTAACATCTTCTTTCATCGGATGGGTAATAACATAATAACAATGAAGAAGATAAATAATTTAAAACAAAATTTAGGAGAATACTACAATGGCTAGTTTATCAAATTTATTAGGTGGCGGTGGTGCTGGTGCAATAGACCACAGAAAAGAAGGACTTCCATTATTCGGTATATGGGGAGATAACTCTGACCAAAACCACAATGTTAATTACCGAATTTACGATTCAGGTTTCAACAATGTTGGCTCTCCTTGGGCTGCTGTTTGTAACTCAACAACTAACTACCGATTCGGTATGTTATCAGACGCTTCACACTCATACAGTTACAATGACCACGGTACAGATGTATCGCATTGTGATTTAACTTCACAAGATTACACAACTTATACTTGTTACTTAAAATCAATGTATCAAGTTGACCAATATCCTTGGGCACAATACTACACATCTTCAAAAGATGGATTTATATCTTTTCATTCGTATCACCAAATAACATCTTCATTTGAGTTTACGACTGCTTGGTCTAAATTAAATATGGTACTTCCTGAAGGTATTAGACCTAGAAGATTATTCTGTAATAGAAGACAAACAATGAGAGAATTTAACCCAGGACAAGCTGCTGGTAACGGTCCATTTGACCATTACGATTATACTTCTCATATGTTAGATACAACTAACACATACGCTACAGGTACTGGATATAACGAGAAAAACAAAATGCTTGTTATGGTTCACTCTGGTGATGAAGGTTCAGATACTTCTAAAACAATTCACATTTTCAAATCAAGTGTATGTTTAAATCAAGTTGACAGAATTTCTGAATACTTTGCTGCTTTAACATCTACTGAATACTTTACTGACACTTGGTCATCTAACAACAACAGAAATATGACTGTTGCAGTTGGTAATAACGAGTGGGTTGGTTTCGGACACGCACACGGTAACGGTATAAGATATGCTGCTTACAACTGTAAAAACGGAACATCATTAGGAACAACTGCTGCTGCTAGAGTATTCGATTCAGGTTGGAGAGATTTCAACGGATCAACAACTACTGCTTATAGTGCTGAAAATGGTGCTCAATACTACACTAAATTTAATACAACTTGGGATGGTACTTGGGGAATGATTTATCGTTCTTACTACTACTACGGAGTTGGTATTGACGGTTGGTGTATGAGTTTAGAAAATCCTAGAAAACACATAAGTATTAGCCAGACTAAATCAAGTCGTGCTAATCCTTATATGGCTTGGGGTAAAACTGGATTCCACGGTGGCTATTCTGATAATACAGATGGTGAATCTTGGAGAACATATTGTTGGTCATTTGATCCTAAAGACTCAGATCACACGATAGATACTAAAGTTTTTTACGGGGCTGATAACTCCGATAATAGTAACTCAACTACTAATGGATTCCAATACACTACGGATGTAACTAATAGAACAGGTAACTACGGTTTATCTGCATCTTACAATTTCTTACACGGTGGATTCCAATCTACTGTTTATCCTCTAATGTGTGGAATTGATTGGTGGGGTAACTACGGTAACGGAGATAGTAGATACGGTGGAAAACACGGTATAGACGCTACAACTTAATATTAACAATAGAAGGATATAAAAAATGGATTATTATTTTACAAACAACGGTGAACCTTTTACTGGTAATGCCGAAACAGGTGATGACGCAGTTGCTAAAGGTAACGCAGTTAAAAAAACTGGAATAGCAGATGGTACTGAATCTTGGAGATTATCTTTAGACGGTTCAGGTAATGTAGTTATTTTTGCTGATGGCAAAAGTGAAACAGACGCTCAGACAGATAAAGAAACTGCTAGAACAGCTGAAGTTGCTGCTAATCAAGTAAAAGAAGACGCAATTATAGCTGCTCAGGCAGATTAATTAATTCATAACTTTTACATTGTTGGTTTTATATTATGGCATATGACATTAAAGAGCTCACAAAAGAGATTCATCAAAACGCTGAACGACAAGAGTTTGTAAAAACTCTAATGAGTGGTACGATTCGTCCTGAATTGTACGCTATCTATTTGTATAATCAATTACAATGTTATTCTGTACTAGAGAAGTATGGAATGGCAAACGATTTGTTTAGACAAACACCTGGTTTACAACGAGCAGAAAACATCCATAAAGATTATGCGAAGTTGTGGCCTGACTTATCAAGTCCACCTCAAATAACTGCTAGTACAAAAAAATACATAGAACATATAGAAACTATACAAGACGATCCAGAAAAACTATATGGACACATTTATGTTAGACATTTAGGTGATCTATCTGGTGGTCAAATGATTTCTAAAAAAGTACCTGCAAAAAGATTTTATGATTTTTTAGGTAAAGGACAAGAGTACAAACGAATAGTTAAAGAAATCATAAATCAATACTTAAACACTTATCAAATAAATGTTATGGCTGAAGTAACTTATTGTTTTGAATCTGCTACAAATTTATTCAAAGAAATGAACGAAATCGGTAAACCTTTAGTATTAACAGATGAAGTCTTTGATGAAGATAATAGGGATACAGAAAATGATCCTTTCAAAGGAACAAGTATTGAAGGTAAAGATTAATGATTTGGGAAAGATTAATCAAACTAGAAAAAGAAATCATAGAAGTTTTAGATAAACATTTAGTTGAATACAAGGAACCAGGTATGGATAGATTTAATAATCCTAACTGGACAAACCGTACTTGGAAGAATAAAAGTATTAGAAGAGCACACGTAGATGTAGTTGACGCTAGAGAATCAAAAGGATTATGGATGGCACATATATGTCTATTTCCTAATACTACAAATGGTGGACCTATTTACGGTTTTGATATTATTGCAGGCAAGAGTAAAGTTACTGGTGCGTTCCACGACTTCTCTCCACTACTTAAAAAAGAACACGCATTAACAAAATACTTTATAGAAGAAAACAAATGGTTTAAACCATCAAAGGTAAGAGAATTGCCTGATTGGGCAAAGAATATCTTTAGTCCAGGAATGATTGCTGCTGGTAATGTAAGAGAAGAAAAAGAATTAGAACAAATATGTACAATGGGTTTATCAAACTTAAACGCATATATTGACAAGATAGGTGATTATGACAACGATTCTACTAAAGAAGATGTCATAAAAGCACAGAATTATTACTGTATTAATCAACAAAAGAATCCCCATACACCAAAAACAATGCAATCTTTAGGTTTACCTGAAGAAGATATTAAGTTGTTTTGTGCTGATAATCTCTTTCCTACCATTAAATAATTCTTATAAATAGTAGTAACAAAGAGGATTTTTATGGCAGTACCAGCTACACGAGAAACATTAAAGCAATATTCATTGAGAGCATTGGGTAAACCAGTGATTGAAATAAATGTTGATGATGACCAATTAGAAGATAGAATAGACGAAGCAGTACAGTATTTTCAACAGTATCATTATGATGGTATTAGAAGAACATATTTAAAATACAAATTAACTGCTGCTGACAAAACTCGTTTATCAGGTTTAAATCAGGAAAGTGAAACTAAATCAGATTTAAAAGATTCAAGTGTTTCAACAACTTGGTATGAGGATAAAAATTATCTAGTAGTACCTGAGACCGTTCTTTCTATTATTAATATCTTTCCAATTACAAACAAAGGTAATATGAATCTATTTGATGTTAGGTATCAAATGAGATTAAATGACCTATATGATTTTTCTTCAACTTCAATGGTTAACTATGATGTTGTTTTAAGACATTTAGATTTTTTAGATCATATACTTGTAGGTGAAAAACCTATGAGATTTAATCAACACGACAATAGACTTTACATTGATATGGATTGGAAAAATGATTTAGAAGAAGACGAATACCTAGTAATAGAATGTTATAGAAGATTAGACCCTAACACTTATACAGATGTTTTCAATGACATATATTTAAAAAGATATACTACTGCTCTATTCAAAAAACAATGGGGTGCTAACTTATCTAAATTTAATGGAGTTGCAATGGTTGGTGGCGTAACTTTAAATGGACAACAAATATATTCAGAAGCGTGTGCTGATGTAGAAAAATTAGAATTAGAAATAAGAAGCACATTTGAATTAAATCCAGCCTTTATGATCGGATAAAACTATGCCAGTTAATCATTACTTTCAAGGTGGCAACGGCATTGGTAATCAAAACGAGAAAAGACTTTACGAAGACTTAATCGTAGAGGGTCTAAAGATTTACGGCCACGATGTTTATTACCTGCCAAGAACACTAGTCAATAGAGATTTAATCTTAGGAGAAGATACGACTTCTCGTTTTGATGACTCTTGGATGGTAGAGATGTATGTAGAATCAACTGAAGGTTTTGCAGGTCAACAAGAAATAGTTTCAAAATTTGGTTTAGAGATTAGAGAAGATACTACATTTATGGTATCTAAAAGAGCGTGGAATTATCACGTGGGATTAAAAGATAGTTTAATTGCCACAGGTAGACCTAACGAAGGTGATATAATTTACTATCCGTTAATGAACTCATTTTTTGAGATTCAATTTGTTGAAGATCAGGAACCTTTCTTTGCATTAGGTCAATTGCCGGTTTATAAATTAAGAGTAACTCGTTGGGAGTATTCTTCGGAAGAATTAAATACTGGTTTAGAGGCAATAGATGGTGCTGAAGATAAGTACACATTAAATCAATTAAATTACAAATTTACTTTAGAGAGTGGTCAAGTTGCTTTAGATGGTGAAGGATCAATAAGATTAGAACAAGATTTATCATCTGGAGAGCCTGCTTTCTTAATGAATGAAGACTTTACAGAATCATCTATACAACAACAATCATCTTATGCTGCTAATACAGATTTAGATACTGAAGCAGGATTTGATACATCATCAGCATTAGATGATATACTAGACTTTACAGAAAGAAATCCATTTGGAGATGAGGATAGTTAATGTTAGGTAATAGATTTTATAATCAAAGTTTAAGAAAACTTATTGTTGCATTTGGACAAGTGTTTAATAATATAGTTATACAAAGAACTAATAGTACAGGTGGTGTAACTAGCAGAATAAAAGTACCTCTTGCATATGCACCTAAAGAAAAGTTTATGGTCAGATTAGATCAACAAGCAAATTTAAATAGTAGAGAATTTGCAACATCTTTACCTCGTATGGGTTTTGAAATTACTGGATTAAGTTATGACGCAAGTAGAAAATTAACTCGTGTTCAAAAATACTCACAAGTAAAATCAGGCGAAGAAGGTAAGAAAGTAAACTTTAATTATACACCAGTACCTTATAATATTGATTTGCAACTATACCTTTTTACAGCAACTGCTGAAGATGGATTACAAATAGTTGAACAAATTTTACCTTACTTTCAACCCGACTATACAGTAACGGTTAATATGGTCCCTAATTTAGATATTAAAAGAGATATACCTATTGTACTAGGAAATATTAATTACGAGGATAGTTATGATGGTGAATTTACCAATCGTAGAGCCGTTATATATACTATTAACTTTACTGCTAAAACATACTTGTTTGGTCCTATGAACAATCAAGGTGTTATTAAAAAGACACAAGCAGATTTGGGGGCAGATACAGACCCTCAATTAACAAGAGAGGAAAGAGTTGTAGTGTTACCTAATCCGACAACTGCTGACGCAGATGATGATTTTGGATTTACGACTACAATTAGTTTCTTTGATGATGGTAAGAGATATGATCCATCAAGTGGAGATGATACATAATGAGCAAACTAGAAGAACACGTTAATGAAATTTTAGGTGTTGATACACCTACAACTGAACAAAAAGAATTTAAAGCACCTGTTGAAAGAAAAGAAGGTGAATTAAAATTAGCAATTGAAAAAGATATTAATACTGATTACGATTATAGTAGAGAAAGTTATTACAATCTAATTGAAAAAGGACAAGAGGCAATACAAGGTATACTTGATATTGCAAAAGAAGGTCAACACCCTAGAGCATACGAAGTAGTTGGACAATTAATAGGTCAAGTTGCTACTTCAGTTGATAAACTACAAGACCTACAAAAAAAATTAAAAGATTTAAAAGAAGTGCCTGGCAAAACAAATGCCAATATTAAAAATGCTTTATTCGTAGGTTCTACTGCTGAACTACAAAAAATGTTAAATAAAAAAACTGTTGAAACAAATAGTGAAAGAAAAAGTGAGAATGATAATGACAAAAACTTCAAAGACATCACACCAAAATAGAACTTTTAAAACTCTTATAAGTATTAATAAGGAGTTTAAATGGTTGAAATAAAAAAAATTACTGAAGCAGCCGTACGTGGTTATTTAAAAGAAACAAGAGGTTTTTCTGAATTAAAAACTAATAATGAATTAATACTTTTAAAACAGGAATTAGAAACAACTGTATTTTTAAAAGGTCAAGGAATTTCTATCAAAGGACCAATCTTTAAAAAATTTGTTTCAGTAGGAATTAATCATTGGTTGGGTGCTTTTGACGGAGAAAAACTTGTTGGTATTCACTGGCACTCTATTGCATATACAGGTAATGAAGAACAATCAAATTTACAAGATGTTTTTGATGGTCAACTATATGCAGACAATGAAGATATTGCTAGAGAATTGCATAAAGAATTTGATAGACTAATTAAAGGTAAATATGTTGTTAACTATTCATTTTCATTTCCCGAAGATAACTTTGATTTAAATTTTAGAAAAAGTTTAGGATATAGTGTTTGGGCTAATATTGATTGGAAGAATAAAGGATCACAAATTCGTAAACCTGGTATCTTACATTTTTTAAAAAGAGTTGATAAAGAATTTAAAATTAGTGATGAAGAATTAAAACAACGAAAGATCGCTGATTTAAAAAGACAATTGGAGGAATTAAATGCTTGAAGAACATAAGTTACCTTTAGATAGTTTTATAGGCGGTTGGTATATTAGTCCAAATATATGCGATAGTCTTATAGATGTATTTAAAAAAAATCCTAGTCACCATAAAGAAGGTGTTATAGGTGGTCCATATAATGTAAACAAAAATAATAAAGATTCAGTTGATCTTGGATTACATCCAGACTATACAGACCCTGCTTTTATGGAATATAAAAAATCATTAAAAGAGTGTGTCAATTTATATGAAAAAAAATATCCTGAATTATCAAAATTTAATCCGTATGGAATGAACGAAGGTGCTAACATACAGTATTATAAACCTGGTGCAGGTTATTTTGCTGAGCATTGTGAAAGAACATCTAAAAATGAAAATCGTTGTCTTGTATGGATGACATATTTAACTGATACACCTGAAGGTGGTACACATTTTAAATATCAAAATATTACAACACCTTGTAAAAAAGGTTTAACATTGATTTGGCCAACAGATTTTACACATACTCATAGTGGACAAATATCTAAAACACACGAGAAATATATTATTACAGGTTGGTTTGGTTATGAAAAAGGACTTTGGGATGATGATCCTAGAAGTGTAAAAACAGATCAAACTGGACAAAAATATCAAGGTTATAACTATAATGATAAATGACGCCTATCTAGGTAATCCTAATTTAAAAAAGATCAACATACCACAAGAGTTTACTAAAGAACAAATTTTAGAATATCAAAAGTGTGCTGGTGATCCTATTTACTTTATGGAAACATATGTGAAAATTGTATCACTTGACGAAGGTCTTGTACCTTTTAAGATGTATGATTTTCAAAAGAAGATAGTAGATACTATTCACAATAATAGATTTACAATTTGTAAACTACCTAGACAATCAGGTAAATCAACGACAACAGTTTCTTACTTAATGCACTATGCAATGTTTAATCCAAATTCTAATATTGCTTTACTTGCCAACAAGTCATCTACTGCTAGAGATATATTAGGAAGATTACAACTTGCATATGAAAACTTACCAAAGTGGATGCAACAAGGAGTAGTTAACTGGAATAAAGGTAACATTGAATTAGAAAATAAATCAACGATTGTTGCTGCTGCCACTTCTTCAAGTGCTATTAGGGGTGGTTCATATAATATTATATTCCTTGACGAGTTTGCTTTCGTACCTACAAACATTGCCGAAATGTTTTTTAGTTCCGTTTATCCTACAATATCTTCAGGACAAAAAACTAAAATGGTTATTGTGTCAACACCTTATGGTATGAATCAATTTTATAAATTATGGATTGACGCAGAAAAGAAAAGAAACGATTACATACCTATTGAAGTACATTGGTCAGAGGTACCTGGTAGAGATGAAGAATGGAAAGAACAAACAATTAGAAATACCTCAGCAGAGCAATTTCAACAAGAGTTTGAATGTGAGTTTTTAGGTTCTGTTAACACTCTTATTTCACCATCAAAAATTAAAGCATTAACTTATGAACCACCTAAAATATCAAAAGGTAGTGTAGATCAATTTGAAGAACCTATTAAAGGTCGTACATATGTGGTTACAGTTGATGTCGCTAGAGGTGTAGAAAAAGATTACTCAGCATTTGTAGTATTTGATGTAACTAAAATGCCATTTAGAGTTGTTGCAATTTACAAAAACAATGAAGTCAAACCTTTTATATTTCCTAATATAATATCTGAAATAGCAAGAAGATACAATCAAGCACATATTTTAACTGAGGTAAATGATATAGGACAACAGATAGCAGAAGCACTACAATATGAGATAGAATATCCTAATGTATTAATGTGTACTCAAAAAGGTCGTGCTGGTCAGATACTAGGTGCTATGTTTAGTGGTCGTGGTTCATCTCTAGGTATGCGTATGACAAAAGCAACAAAGAAAGTAGGTTGTGCTAACATAAAGACACTTATTGAAGGAGACAAGTTGGTAGTTAACTCTTTTAAAATCATACAGGAGATGTCAACTTTTGCCAAGAAAGGTCAATCCTGGCAGGCTGAGGACGGTAGCAATGATGATTTAATGATGTGTTTAGTTATCTTTGGTTGGGTATCAAACCAAGGTTATTTCAAAGAATTGACAGATCAAAATGCTCGTATGCAGATGTATGCTGAACAACAAAATTTAATAGAACAAGATATGGCGCCATTTGGTTTCGTAGATGACGGCATAAATGAACAAGAACAAGAAACAGTTGATGAATATGGAGATAGGTGGATACCTGTGGTTCGTAAAAACCACTAGGTTTTGATCTATTATAAATATCAGTAAGATTGAAATTTAAATATGGGCGTATGAATAATACGAGTTTTGAACAAATATGACAACTAAATTAGCTAATTAGAGGAGAATAACTTATGGCATTTCAAGTATCACCTGGTGTTCTCGTACAGGAAAGAGATTTAACAAGAATCATTCCTGCAGTATCAACTTCAATCGGTGCATTTGCTGGACAATTCAGCAAAGGACCTTTAGATGAAGTTGTTTCTATTTCTAGTGAACAAGAACTTGTAGATACCTTTGGTAAACCTGATGTAAATAACTTTGAGTATTTTTTCAGCGCTGCTAACTTTCTACAATATTCTAACTCATTAAGAGTAGTACGAGCTAGCCAAGAAAATCAAGTAAACGCAACTGCCACTGGTAGTGGTTTACTAGTAAAAAACAAACAAGACTACGAAGATAATTATTCAACTGGACAAGGTTCAGTAGGTACTTTTGCTGCTAGATCAGCAGGTGCTTGGGGTAATAGTCTTCAAGTAGTAACTTGTCCAAGTGCTTCGGCATTTGAACAAACAACAACAGTATCTCAACAACTAGACGGCGCTGCCGCTGTTGGAGATACAACAATAACTGTTGATTCAGACGCAACAAGTTACCTTAATATCGGAGACGTTATTGAGTTTTCTTCAACTGCTTCTGGCGTAGATTTCACTACTGGTGAAAAATATAGAGTAACTAACCTTACTTCAACTGTTGTAACTATTGTACAACATCCTAGAGGCGAAGGCGGATTAATAACTGCTGCCGTAGATAACGCAAGAATTAAAAGAAAATGGAGATACGCAGATCAAGTTGATGGCGCTCCAGGAACTTCTTCTTATGCTACTACAAGATCAGGCTCTGGCGATGAAATACACGTAGTTGTTATTGACGAAGACGGATCAGTTTCAGGAGTACCAGGAACAGTTTTAGAATCTTATTCTAAACTTTCTAAAGCTTCTGACGCAAAATCACCACAAGGAGATGTTAACTACTATCCAACAGTAATTAGTAATAAATCTAATTATGTATTTTGGATGGATCATAACACTTCTGGTACCAATTGGGGTAACGCAGCTGCAGGAACAACATTTACTGCTGTTGATGTACCAACAAGTGAATCATTATCTGGTGGATTAGACGGTACTGCTTCTACTGACGGCGAATTAAAAGCAGGTTACGAACTGTTTAATGACGCTGATACAGTTGATGTAGGATTAATAATTGCTGGACCTAGTGGTTCTGCTAGTCATATTGATAACTTAATTACTATCGCTGAGAACAGAAAAGACTGTGTAGTTTTTGCAAGTCCTCAAAGAAGTGATGTTGTTAATATTTCTAACTCAAATACACAAACTGCTAATGTTGTAGATTTCTTTAATGGAATCAGATCAACTAGTTATGCTGTATTTGATAGTGGTTACAAATATTGTTATGACAGATATAGTGATGTGTACAGATTTGTACCATTAAACGGAGACATTGCTGGATTGGCTGCTAGAACAGACATTTTAGCTGACGCTTGGTTCTCACCTGCAGGATTAAACCGAGGTGTAATTAGAGGCGCTGCTAAATTAGCATACAACCCTACAAAAACACAAAGAGATGACCTTTACACAAGTAGAGTAAATCCAGTTGCAACTTTCTCAGGACAAGGAACAGTATTGTTTGGAGATAAAACTGGTTTATCATCACCGAGTGCGTTTGATAGAATCAATGTTAGACGATTGTTCATTATTTTAGAAAAGGCAGTAGCAACTGCTTCTAAATTCCAACTCTTTGAATTTAATGACGAATTTACAAGAGCGAACTTTAGAAACATTGTAGAACCTTTTTTAAGAGAAGTACAAGGTAGACGTGGTATCACAGACTTTTTAGTAGTGTGTGATGAAACTAACAACACTGGCGAAGTAATTGATAGAAATGAATTTATTGCAGAAATCTTTGTGAAACCTGCAAGAAGTATCAACTTTATCACTTTATCTTTTGTCGCAACCAGAACTGGCGTTTCTTTTGAAGAAGTGGCTGGGTAATTAGTAGAGGAGAAATAAAAAATGGCAAACATAAATGACTTCAAAGCTAAACTTGCTGGCGGTGGCGCAAGAGCCAATCAGTTTAAGGTAACAATGCCTTTTCCTGGTTACGCACAAGTTGGTGGAGAAATAGAAGACTTAGCTTTTCTATGTACAACAGCTCAAATACCTGCAATGAATGTTGGTCTTGTGAATGTTCCTTTTAGAGGAAGACAGATCAAAATTGCTGGTGATAGAACTTTCGCAGATTGGTCTATTACTGTTCTTAACGATACAAACTTTAAGTTAAGAAATGCTTTTGAGAGATGGCAAAACGGTATCAACAATATGTCAGACAACGAGGGTTTATCAAATCCTGTTGACTATCAAGTTGACGCATTTGTAGATCAGTTGGATAGAAATGGTAATACATTAAAATCTTATACTTTGAGAGGCGCTTTTCCTACGGAAGTAGCGGCTATTGATTTGAATTTTGGAACGAATGACGAAGTAGAAACATTCGGAGTAACTTTTCAATATCAATATTTTGAAACAAATACTACTACATAGTATATAAATTTAAGGGGCGCCCTAAAAAGCGCCCTTTTAAAACTATTATAAGTAGTTATAGAAAAAAAAGGAATAAATTATGGCAGAGTTATTTGGTTTTAATATTACACGAGTTAAACCACAAACAGATCCAAAACAACAATTTAGTCAACCGGCAGCGGAAGACGGCACACAAGTAGTTGCCGCTGGTGGTTTTTTTGGTAGTTACCTTGATATGGAAGGTACTGCTAAGACTGAGCAGGATTTAATTAGAAGATATAGAGAGATTGCTTTACACCCAGAGTGTGATATGGCAATTGAAGATATTGTAAATGAGGCAATTACCTCAAACGAAAATAAACAATCTGTAAAAGTTATTACAGACGGACTAGAATATTCTTCAGCAATTAAAGTAAGAATAGAAGAAGAATTTGCTGATGTATTAAGACTATTACAATTTAATACAAGAGGACACGACCTCTTTAGACGATGGTATGTTGATGGAAGGATCTTTTTTCAAAAGGTCATTGACGCTGAAAACACAAAAAATGGTATTGTAGAATTAAAATACCTTGATCCAAGAAAAGTTAAAAAAATTAGAGAAGTAAGAAAGAGAAGACCTGAAGGTATGATCTCTCCTACTAATGTTAATATTGCAGATGAAACTGTTGAGTATTTTGTGTACAACGAAAGAGGTATACAAGGTGCAGCTTCAGTACAAGGAATTAAAGTTGCTGTGGACACTATTGCATTTTGTCCATCAGGAATGATAGATCAGAATAAGAATGGTTTAATATTATCTTATTTACATAAGGCAATTAAACCTGTCAATCAGTTAAGAATGATTGAAGACGCTGCTGTGATTTACAGAATCGCAAGAGCACCTGAAAGAAGAATATTTAAGATAGATGTAGGTAACTTACCTAAGGCAAAAGCAGAATCTTATTTAAGAGATGTTATGGCAAGATATAGAAACAAACTTGTGTATGACGCTTCAACAGGAGAGATAAGAGATGACAGAAACTATATGTCAATGCTTGAAGACTTTTGGTTACCAAGTAGAGAAGGTGGTAGAGGAACAGATATTACTACACTTCCAGGTGGTGCTAATTTAGGTGAGATAGCAGACATAGAATATTTTAGAGCAAAATTATATAGATCATTAAACGTGCCTGTAAGTAGATTAGAGGCAAGTCAAGGTTTTAATCTTGGTCGTGCAAGTGAAATTAGTAGAGATGAATTAAAATTTACTAAATTTGTAGGCAGATTAAGAAAGAAATTTACTGAATTGTTTAATGATTTGTTAAGAACACAATTAATAATTAAAGGTGTAATTTCTGAAACAGAATGGCCGTTAATTAGAGATAGTATATTTTACGATTTCTTACAAGATGGTCACTTTGCAGAATTAAAGAATACTGAAATGATGAGAGAAAGACTAAACTTGGCAAGAGAAGTAAGAGATTATGTTGGTAAATATTTTTCTGTTAATTATGTTAGAAGAAACATATTAAAACAAACAGAAGCAGAAATCAAAAAAATGGATGCTGAAATCAAAAAAGAAATTGATGACGGTATCATATCATCACCTGAAGTACAAACCTCAGGCGGAGATGATTTATTATAGGAGATAAAAAATGAGTGAAGAAGTAAAAAACTTTATAGATAAGATGGCGCAAAATGATATGGTCGGTGCTGGAGACGCTTTTAAAGACGCATTAAGAGCTAAAGTTGGCGATCAACTAGATGTTAAAAGACAAGATGTTGCTGGGAATATGTTCCAGGCACAACCCCATAGTGATCCAAAACCAGAGATCGCAGGTACAGGTACTTTTACACAAGATGGACAAGTTGAACCTACAGGAGCAGAAACACAACCAGAAACACCAGAGGTATCAAATGCAGAAAGTCAGCCAGTTAATACAGACACAACAGGCGTTTAATAGTAATTCATATAACAACTTAACGCCAGTTTTAAAAGAGGCGATTAATGATGTTATGAAGTTAGTTAAAAATGATGGTAACTTAATATTTAATTTTGAAAATGCAATAGAAAAAGTTTCAAAATTTCATAATGTAAACAAAGACGACATTGAAGAATACTTTGATGACGAACTAAAGGAACAAATAGAAGAATAAAATGGCTTGGGTTAACATAACAGGATCAGGTAATAGATGGCAATATGAAAATACTGCTACTGTATCTAACACATATAAAGACTCTGCTGATGGCAGTAATGTTGCTATTTCTGGTGGTATAAGAACTTATACTAAACCAGGTGGTGGTACTACACAAACATATATTAGAACTAGAGTAATGGGTCAAGTTAATATTTTAAAAAAATCTGAAAACTTAATAAGTAGTCCAGTTAGTGGATATTGGAGTGCAACAAGAACAACGTTAACAAAAGGTTTTGAAGCACCTGATGGTTCTTTAAATGCGTCATCTGTTATTCCGAATACGGATAACAATACACATAGATTAGACGCTTATGCTACTAGTGGTGGACCAGGAGATAATAATGGTTTGATGATTTCAGGTCAAACTTATACTGCTAGCATTTATGCAAAAGCACACGGTTATAATCTTATGAATTTAACAATAGATGAAACTTCAAATAATCCTACTACAAATACTGCTATTTTTAATTTATCAACTGGTACTTTAGTTTCAACTGAAACTGGTACTACTGCCGGCATTCAAAGTGTAGGAGATAATTGGTATAGAGTTTTTGTTTCTAAAACATTTAATCTTGCTACTGATCCTTGGTCAAATAGAATGTTAATAGGAGTTATTAATAATTCTAACGCCGTTAGTTATGCAGGCGATGGTTCTTCAGGAATACTTTGTTGGGGTGGTATGTTAGGACAAAGTGATGTAATAGAAAAATATATTCCAACAGACGCTTCAGCGTCAACAACAATAGAACGAGGAGAGGTGTCAAAAACTTTTTTTGACGCACAATAGAATATGGCAGATATAGTATCAACACAAGTAATATCAGAC
>ERZ1046148.263-NODE-263-length-33883-cov-26.357899_pt1 | contig 33883 bp, 48 predicted proteins | sample MGYA00383090_ERZ1046148 | MGnify/ENA primary metagenome ERZ1046148 (study PRJEB29581, sample SAMEA5548360) | metagenome | biome: marine; feature: coastal; material: water | depth 25 m | study: Short-term variability in the microbial, nano- and picoplankton... | reverse complement strand
TAATTTAAAATAATTGTAAATATCTATTGACATTTAAAAATCTATGGTTTTTAATTAAGAGAAACATAAGGAGAAAATAAATTATGAAGCAAAATAATTGTGATAGAACCGAAAACTTTTTAAACGCTGAAAAGATTTTCTTTGATGCTTTAATAAAAGGTTATGCAAGAGAATTAACAAAGCAAGAAAGATTAAAAAATAAATCTGATAGTGAAACTTTGGCACGGAACATGACAAGGAGAAAACATTATGTTTGTAGATGATAAAGAAAAAATGGCAGACTTTGAGTTGCTATCAAAAGAAGAATTTTTAAAATCATATTCTTACTTGACAGAAAAAGAGTATGATGATACTGTTAAATTTTTAAATAATAAAATTAGCTTAACAGCTAGGGAGAACGAAGATGATAGTTGATGCAGACGATCACAATGCACAGCAGTTAGAGAGACTCTTTGACGAGTGTGTTGATGAGGGTATGAGTTTTGAGGATGCAGAGATTGAAGCTTACATACGATACGAGGAACAAGGGATATGATGGATAACGATATAACAAATATAAGATACGTTGAGATGACCTACGATCACACGATAACCTTTGATATAGATGAGATAGCTAAAGCTAACAACTTTCTAACGAGAGATATCGAAGCAGTAGAGTGTGGCAAGTGGGCTAAACTAAACATCACTTTGAAAGATGGCAGGGTTATAGAAGAGGACGGATGTTTCTATGGTGAAACTGATATGAAGTGGGCAAGTGAAGAACATTTGTATGACGGAAGTTATAATGAACTTGTTTAATCGGAGTAAGATATGAGAGGAATAAAATGTGACCATTGTGGTTCGACTCAACTAACAGGTTACGTATATGCGTTTAAGAATCCTGCGTTTAAGGGTTGGGTTAAGGTTGGTAAGACAACAAACTTACAAAGTAGGTTAGGAAGTTTTAATACTGGTGTACCATTCAGAGATTTTGAATGTTTCCACGCTGTAGAAATACCTAAAAAGAAACTTAAATATTATGAGAACAAAATTTTAAAAGAGACTTTAATACATGCAAAAGAAAGTAAGGGAGAGTGGAGAAAAATATCTAATAAAAAGTTAATGGATATATTTAATTGTTACACAATTGTTACATAACTGTAACACAAATGTAACATTCGTATGGTTAAATAGATTTTGTAGTTAGGAGTGAGCCTTTATAAAATCCCTACCCTCTATTAAATTAGAGTAGACAAGAGATAGGGTTAAGGCTAAAAGTAAATGAGAACTAAACCACCATGCACTAACTACAAATTAAATCCTAGAGTTGGTAAGGAGAAAGCTACCCTTACTGTATCACTAGGCTTACGGACTGCTAGGTAGCGTAGTCATTCTTATAAAGGAAAGCATTATAGGATAGTGTTGACAGGCACGATAAAAACCGATAGTTATGTTGCTGTTGGAGGAGTTGGTAGTTATCTTCGGAACTAAAAAACTACCACCTAATTTTAACAAGGAGGAATGAAGATGAATAGAAAAGAATTTTTTGAATGGCTATCTACTTGTCCAAGCGAAAAAATGTTTTTTGAAAATGATGATGTAGGTAATACAACAATAAGATTTGAATATGAGGAGGACGAAGATGAGTAAAGTATTTAGAGAATGGTTTGATACTGTTGACAAGAACAGTCAAGAGTGGTTAGACTTTGTTAAACAACAAGAGCAAGATGATGAAATGTCTGCTCAAATATTGAAGGACTATGATGGAAGTTAGATTACAATTAGGTGCAAAGACTTTTGCATGTTTGGTATTGGAGGATGTCTTTAGGTCGGGAATAGGAATGCTTGATGGGGTGTATGGTGTAAATGTTAATAGTATAAAAATGTATAATGATTTTGCACCAGAAATAGTTTTGAGAAGATATGAAGCTATGAAACTGTATAAGAACTTAAGAACTTTAGCACCTAGATTAAACGCAGGATTAAGAAATCAGATGGTAAGGCAGATGAAAGAAATTAAATTACAGTTAGGAGAAGCTATATGAAAAGAATAGAAAAAGGTACATGGCATTCCAGAGTTGAGGAAATTTTATGCCGAGACTTTGGAAATTTGTACAGTAAATTGACAGGTATAACGCAACATTTGTTGCTAGATTCTACTCATGCTTATGTCATAAATCGTAGAGACTTAGATTCTCTATCAGAAATGGACATAAACATGCTTGTAGAAGAGCATGTGGCTTCGTGTGTTGCACGATCATTTAGGTACTAAGGGTATGCCCTACCTTTTAATTAACCCTATGCTTAGAAACGATCTGAGAGAGTCATTAATTTTACTGTCACATAACTTTACTTTTGTTAAAAAGTATGTTATAATCTTTATACAATTTAAAACATAAATGAAAATAATAATTAATTATATTAATAATTTATATTAAAATAGGAGAAAGTTTATGGATGATTATATTAATAATCTAATAGATAATTACTACAAAGATGCAAACTTAATAGGTACATTACCTAATGAGTTTGATTATCTAAAAGATAAAGATGTGGTTAAAGCAGAGGAAGAAGATGATTGAATGCAATGGTAAGAAAGTAACACCAAAGGTGTATGCTAAACACCAAGTATCTAATTACTTGATGGGTTTGTTTGATAATCCAGAGGTTCATATGGATAATGGATTCACAAACGCTACACCTCGTGAACAGTCTGAGATAATGAATCAGGTTAGTTTGTTTGAGGATAGGATTCATAAGTTATTGGGTGTTAAATTTAAAAGTATTACAAGCAGTAGTAACTTTGAAAAATCTATATAAGGAGATAGAGTATGGAAATAATATTAGTAGTGGTTGGGTTAGTCTTGCTCATAGCAATGACAACTTTGTACATGTACTTAGTTGAGGATGATAGAGTAGAACCACATGTCCCAACACCTATGAAACACAAGGGTAATTTCTGGGATGCAGAGACACAGAAGTATTACAAGTGGAATGAGTTAGAAAAGTTGAGGACATCTAAGGAGGAACAAAATGACACAACACAATGAAGCTGTTGAACAGCAACGAGAGATACTTGAGCTAGAAAAACAAGCCAAACAAATTGTAGCTATTGACACCAGATACAAAAATGGGTTATGGTATAAACAAACAGTTGACTATGCTGATGGTCGGAGAGTAACAGAGTACAGAGACAAACGTAAGCATACAAAGGAGGAGAATAGATATGGCGAAGACGTGGAATAAATCAAAACATAACTCCGCTACTAAACAAGGTGGGAAAAAAACAAGTCAAGGTAGAGGTAACGTTAGCACCTCCACCATGAACAAGAACAAGAAAGCTAACTTAAAAAAATATCGAGGGCAAGGTAAATGAAAGAGAAAATAATAACAGTTAAAATCCAAGAAAGAAATTTAACATGGATGAAAAATAACTATCGTAAATCCAAACAAGGTGTGAATAGTTTGTTTGAATATGGTGGTATAGATATACGAGAGGTACATGCCATAGCAGACTTACTGTATCATCTTAACGAAGCATTTGAAATTGAGGATGAGTTATGAACATATTTTATTTTAATGAATGTCCAGTTGAATCAGCACTAGCACAGCCAGATAAGATGCTAGTCAAGATGCCATTGGAAACAGCACAGATGTTATGCACAGCACATAGAGAATTAGATGGTGATGAGTGGGCAGACAAGCAAGGACTTTACAAAACTGCATACAAGAATCACCCCTGTACTATCTGGGCAAGAGAATCTAGTTCTAACTATCAATGGTTGTATAGGCACTTCATAGCCTTGTCCATTGAGTACAGTCACAGATATGGTAGATCGCATTTAAGTTTTGATAAACTATCAACACCTCTTATGCAACTACCACTTAATATAAACATTGGTGATATGACACCATTAGCACAGGCTATGCCGGAGGAATACAAACACAATGACCCAATCGTTGCATATCGTAGATATGTAATCAATGAAAAACACTATGCCAAGTGGGAACAAAATAGAATTAAACCTACATGGTGGACTACACAGGAGGTAGCGTAAAATGAAATTTAAAATAATATTTGCAATGGTACTGGTGGCTTCTATAGCTTCTGTCTATAGTATCATAACAACAACAGCCGGAGGTATAACAGAAAACAAGGCAGGACTTACAAGGCTTAACAAATCTTTCCTGTCTCTCAGCGAAGAGTTCGAAAGCGTAGGTAGGACTGCAGACTTAATAGAATCTACCAGAGAAAGCTATCGCAATTCTTTAATTAATCTGTCTAACAGAATAGATACATTAGAAGATTCTACTTTTGAAATACATAGTATATTAAAAGAGTTAGATGAACTGTTAAACAAACCACCGGTAGCAACTGTGGTTATTGAAAAGTATGTAGAGCCAGAACCTACAGAAGAGTTAGGAGTTAATGCTGGACTAGGTGTGCTTACAGGAACACAGGTTTTAGGACAGCCAGAGATAATACCAGAGCCAGAGCCAGACCCTATTACATGTCCAAAGGTGAGGTCATCTAAACCTTATGGAGATTACATCCAAAACATTACTATCAAAAGGAATTTAAAATTCACAGCCATCTATGATTTGTTTGAGGGAAATGTAACTAACATACAATACGATGGTAGATTACCTCGTAAAGTTAAACAAGCCACACTTAATTATATCATGGACTTATCATTTGATAACCCAGTCACTGTGACAGGTTGCACATTACCCTTTACAATTAACATTTAGGGGTTGCTTTTTATATAAACCTATGTTATAATACACGCTTATTAAGATGAACTATATAGTAGAAAGAGAGCAATACAACACAGAGATTCTTACTCGTGATGAGTACAGAAAGTTTGGTGTGTATATGACGGAACACTATCCGAATGTCGGGCATGTGGTAGAGAAGCTAGACGAGACCTTTAGGGTACGAATAGATGATACTCCACTGACATTCTGGGAAGAGATACTCACTTCTATTAGGGATTAATTGAAGGTATATTATAAGTAAGTCATGCCCTCCTTGTTTAACTTATAATATCTACAAGTTTCCGGTCTTGTGCCATCTAAAACCGGACTAACTATTTTCAACCAAACACTTTACATTCATATGAAAGTATGTTATAATGTGTGCACTTAATACAAACCGATGGAGGAATAATTATGTATGAGTATGTAACTGGAAAGGCAATGTGGGCTAATATCACATCGCCAAACACGAGGTTCCAACCTCACAAGTATGGGCTAACAGTCTTGACTGATGCTGATACAGCTACTAGGCTAGAAGGCTTGGGACTGAATCAAGTAAGAGACAGAGCTGGTCAACCCAAGTATGATGAACCTGCTTTTACATTTAGTAAGAGAGCAGCCAACAACGATGGAGCAGCTAATACTGCACCCAAGTTAGTTAATTCTGATGGTGAACCCATTGATGTTAGTGTTGGTAATGGTTCAGAAGTTGTTGTAAAGATCAAGCCTTACAAGAATGACTATGGTCAGTTCGCTGAACTCATGGCTGTAAAGGTAGAGAATTTAATTGAGTACATCGAAGGTGATACTGATAACGAGGAATTCTAAATGATTATTACTATTAATAATGATGATGGGAATAAATCCTTTGATGTCAACAACATAGGTGACGACACAATAAAGCAAGAAGCTACTGTTATTGTACAGAAAGTAGGTAACTTACAAGTTATCATAGAAGCTTTAGACTTTGCAAGTCGTACACATCGTGCTAACTTAGAAGAACTTCTAAAAGATAGAGAGGAAGCAATCGTTGAAACAGAACCTGCTCGTAATGAGAAAGGTCAATTTGTTGGAGACGATCCAGAAACTATAGAGGATGAATCTAAAGTAGCAAAATAAAATAGTCTTTAAGGAGGGCTAACATGAATGATACAACATGGCAAAAGTTGAAACAACCCTGTCCACTTTGTAATAGCAGTGATGCTGTAGGAGTCAATGAAGATGGCTCTGCAAAGTGCTTCAGTTGTGGAGACTTTATGCCTAACTATGAACAAGCATGTAATGGAAAAACTATGACACAAACACAAACAACACAGACGAAACAACCTGATAGTATAGGTGAGGGTAACTTCATCGCACTAACTGATCGACAAATATCACAGGCAACTGCTAAGAAGTATAGTGTAAAAGCTGTACAAGATTTGAAAGGTCAGGTCGTTAAACATTTCTATCCGTACTACAACGGGCATGAACTGTCAGCTACTAAATGCAGGAACTCTTTAACAAAAGATTTCTTCGTGTCTGGTAGTTACAATGACACCGGATTGTTTGGTCAACAGTTGTTTAAGGGTGGCAAGTATGTCACCATAACCGAAGGGGAGTGTGATGCTATGGCAGCCTATGAACTACTAGGTAGTAAGTGGGCAGTTGTATCCATCAAGCGTGGAGCACAAGGTGCAGTACGAGATATCAAGGAGAGCTTAGAGTTCTTTGATAACTTTGAAAACGTGATCGTTGCTTTTGATAATGATAAAGCAGGAAAGGATGCAGCAGTAAAAGTTGCAAGACTTTTCAAGCCGGGTAAGGCTAGGATACTCACACTTCCTAATGGGTTTAAAGACCCTAACGATATGCTTAAGTCTAACAGACATAAAGACTTCGTTGAATCTTGGTGGTCTGCTAAAGTCTATACACCCTCCGGTGTTATCAATGTCACAGAACAACGTGAGAAGTTTCACAATCGTGAGAAGAAACAAAGTGTACCCTATCCCTATGAAGGACTTAACAAAAAGCTGTATGGCTTAAGACAGGGTGAGCTTGTAACTCTTACAGGTGGAACAGGACTTGGTAAGTCTAGTGTAACAAGAGAGATAGAGCATTGGCTTGTGAAACAAACACAGGACAATGTAGGTATCATAGCATTAGAAGAAGATTGGAGACGTACCATTGATGGTATACTTTCCATTGAAGCTAACGCTAGGTTATACATTGACCAAGAACGTGAGAAGTTTTCTAAAGAAGAATTGGATAAGATGTTTGACATGTTATATGATGGTGATAATAAAAATAGAGTATGGGTTCACTCACACTTTGGCACCAATGACATTGATGATATCTTTACTAAGCTACGATTTATGATTATAGGATGTGATTGTAAGTGGGTTGTTGTAGATCACTTACACATGTTAGTCAGTGCGGTACATGAAGGTGACGAGAGACGTGCTATTGATTCTATTATGACTAGACTAAGAAGTTTAGTTGAAGAGACTGGGGCAGGGATTATCCTTGTATCTCATCTCAGAAGGGTTGATGGCAACAAAGGACATGAGAATGGAATTGAAGTTAGCCTCTCTCATCTACGTGGCTCTAACAGTATTGGACAACTATCAGATTGTGTTATTGCTTTAGAACGTAATCAACAAGCAGACGACCCAGAGGAAGCTAGGACTACAAGACTTCGTGTACTTAAATCAAGATACACTGGTGATGTAGGTCTGGCGGCTAGAGTTATCTATGACGGTGAGACCGGTAGATTATCTGAACTAACAAACGATGATATAGAGTTTGACAACTCTACCTCGGAGGCTTTTTAATATGGACTTAGTATTTGATATAGAAACTGATGGACTAGAAGCCACTAAAGTTTGGTGTCTTGTTGCTCAAGATGCAGAAACAAAAGAGGTGTATAAATTTACTCCAGATAATTTAGATGAAGGGTATAAGTTTTTAACTACAGCCACTCGTCTGATTGGACATAACATCATAGGGTTTGACATACCTTTAGTAGAAAAGTTTGGAGGAGTAGACCTTAGTGCTATAGAAGTTATTGATACGTTAGTCTTATCTCGACTGTTCAATCCTACTAGGGATGGTGGTCATAGTCTAGCAACTTGGGGGTACAAACTTGGATACCCTAAGATTGAGTTCGAAGACTACTACAATTATTCAGAAGAGATGATGAACTATTGTGTAAGAGATGTAGAATTAAATACCAAAGTATTAGAAGAACTTAGAAAAGAATCTAAAGGCTTTGAAAAAGATTGCATATCTATCGAGCAAGGTGTTGCTAAGATTATGAAGCAACAAGAATCAGATGGCTTTGAGTTTGATATGAAGTTAGCTCTTAGTTTATTAGCAGAGCTTAGAGAAAAGAAACAACTGATTGAATCAGAAGTACACGAAACGTTTAAACCTAAGTGGGTAGACACAAAACAAGTCACACCCTACATAAAGAAAGATGGTAATCTATCTAAGCGTGGTATGACTGATGAAGAATATCAACGTTGTTTAGATACAGATAACTACAATCCTTTTATGAGACAAACTTTACAAGAGTTTAATCTTGGTTCTCGTAAACAGATTGGAGAATATCTTATTGACTTTGGTTGGAAGCCAGATAGGTTTACACCTACTGGTCAACCTATTGTTGATGAGAAAACATTATCAAAGATCACACACATCCACGAAGCAAAACTTATAGCAGATTTTTTACTACTGCAAAAGCGTATAGCTCAAATTGATTCGTGGGTTGAGGCAGTTAAGGATGATGGTAGAGTACATGGATTTGTTATTCCCAATGGTACGATCACAGGTAGGATGGCTCATAGAAATCCTAACGTGGCTCAAGTACCTTCACAGGGTAGCCCATACGGTAAAGAATGCAGGTCATGTTGGATTGTTAAGGACGGATACAAACTTGTAGGTGTAGATGCAAGTGGATTAGAGCTACGTATGTTAGCACATTATATGGACGATAAGGAGTATGTAAATGAAATTATTAACGGAGACATTCACACAGCTAACCAAAACTTTGCTGGTCTTAAATCAAGAGATCAGGCAAAAACTTTCATCTACGCCCTCGTTTACGGTGCGGGAGATGAGAAGATTGGAAGCATCATTAAAGGAAGCAGAACAGCAGGTAAACAGTTGCGAGAACGCTTTCTTAGTAGTCTACCAGCATACCGAACTCTTAAGGAGAGAGTTGACAGAGCAGCTACAAAAACATTCCTTAAGGGGATAGACGGTAGGAAGCTTTACATTAGAAACAAACATGCTGCATTAAATACCTTGCTTCAAGGAGCAGGTGCTATCTTAATGAAGAAAGCATTAATTATGTTAGATGATATATTAAAACTTAATACCATTGACTATAGGTTTGTTGCTAATATACATGATGAGTGGCAGATCGAAGTCAAAGAATCACAGGCTGATTTTGTTGGAGAGATGGCAGTCAAATGTATTATAGATGCAGGTGAACATTTTAATCTACGCTGTCCTATGGATGGCGAATATAAAGTAGGAGGTAACTGGAGTGAAACACACTAAACAACAACAGTTATTTCCGGACGACCACGAAGAGTTATTTTTTGAGGATGGAAAAATATGTATCAAGTGTGAACATAAGTTACCACTTACATCTTTTAGCCCTGCTTCAGGCGGTAATTTTTTAAGACCTGAATGCAGGTCTTGTAATAATCATTTAAGTAAAGCTAGAAAATTATTAAAAGAACAGTATGGTATGCCACAAGACGATAATTATCAGTGTCCTATATGTTTAGGTACAGCAGATAAAGTAAATGGATTAGGTAATAAAAGAAATGGGTCTTGGGTTATAGATCACTGTCACGAAACAGAAGCCTTTCGAGGTTGGTTATGCCATACATGTAATAGATGTCTTGGAGGATTCAAAGACAACATACAAATTTTAGAACGAGCAATAGGATATTTAAAAAACAATGAAAAATAAAACAAAAACACTTGACACAACCGACCAAGATGTATATAATAAACTGTCGGCTAAGAAAAAAACAGCCGAGTCAGGACACTGGTACACTCAGACAGGTGAGCCAATGTATACTGTTATCGGAGCTAACGGTAAAGAACGTAACACTACTCTGAGAGATGCTAAGAAAGATAACTTAGTCCCTTCAGTTACTACCGTGTTAGGTATGATAGCTAAACCCGGATTAGAAAACTGGAAGATCAATCAAGCATTAAACTCTGCTCTTACTTTAGAGAAAGAAGAAGACGAATCTATTTCTGATTTTGCTTACAGATGTAAACAAGATTCCAAAAGGATAGGACAAGAAGCTGCAGAACAAGGCACTAAAATACACGCTATGATTGAGCAAGGATTTGAAGGTGGTAAAACAAACAAACCGTACAAGGCTGTTAAAGCTTTCTTAGATAACCAATTCCCTAACGAGCATTGGATAGCAGAGGATTCTTTTTGTGCTGACTTAGGTTATGGTGGTAAGATAGATTTATATTCTACTACCGGAATCTTTGTAGACTTCAAAACAAAAGACAACTTAGAAGGTAAAGACCCTGCTTCATTAGTATATGATGAGCATGGTATGCAGTTGTCTGCCTATGCTCAAGGCTGTGGTTACAATGACGTTGAACGTGTATCTATCTTTGTAGATAGGAAACAACATGATCTTATTTCATGTCATATCTGGGATAGAGACTCTCAAACAAAACATACAGAAATGTTTAACAGCATTTTAAACTATTGGAAATTAGTAAAGAACTATGAATCAAAAAAAATCTAAACAACTAAGAAGAAGATCAGAAGACTTACTCATTGAGTGGTTACGAACAATGGTTCCGGACGGAGAAGACACATCTAAGATTAACAGAAAGAATCTTAATGAGTTCTTACCAGAGCAAACTCATATCTTTGCTAACAATAAATTTCTATTGAGTGCATATAGTTTGAGGTGGTTCTATAAAAAAGTAAAGCGTAATCCTAATATTACATTAGGAGAGCTGAATGCCTAGAAGAGTACCTAGAAAACCTAGACCTAAAAAGATTAACGTGCCTAAAGGGTATGACAGTCGATGGGAGTATGACATTCATCTAGGGATACTACAAGATTGGAAACATCATTGGGATAAGATTGATTATATAGTAGAACATACTTATGAGCCAGACTTTGTAAAGCGTGTCGATGGTAAAATAATATTGTTAGAAGCAAAGGGAAGGTTCTGGGATTATGCTGAATACAGTAAGTATATCTGGATAAGAGAAGCTTTGACTGAAAAAGTAGAAGATTATGAATTAGTATTCTTATTTCAAAAACCTTTTGCACCTATGCCGGGAGCTAAGATAAGAAAGAACGGAACAAAAAGAACCCACGCTGAGTGGGCTGAAACAAATAATTTTACATGGTACAGTGAAGATACTTTACCTGACGACTGGAGAAACGATGAACTATAAATTTAACGAAGGACAATTAATACAGGAACTACAGGCTTATATTGATGGTACATATGGTGAGCACTATGCTTCAGATAAGTATCAAGCAACAGATATTATTATTGACTCTGGACATGGTGAAGGGTTTACTCTTGGTAACATTATGAAGTACGCTAAACGCTATGGAAACAAAGACGGAAAGAACAGAAAAGACTTGCTAAAGATACTACATTATGGTATAATAATGCTTAACATACACGACACAGAGAACTCATAATGGTTGAAGACAAAGTAGGTATCAAGGAATATCTTGGTATCAAAATTAATTACAGTAACGAAACAAATTTAGATAAGTTCAGCCTTGATACACTCAAGGATAGATACTTATGGGAGGTAAAAAACGTTGTCAAAGAAACACACGCACAAGAAGCTTTCGCCAGAGCAGCAGTCTTCTCAGCCACCTACAAAGGTCACACAGATTTTGAATTGGCTCAGAGACTTTATCACTACAGTTCCTCTTGTTGGTTCATGTTTAGCACTCCTATACTTAGTAACGGGGGAACAAGTCGTGGGCTTCCTATTAGCTGCTTCCTCAATTATGTACCTGATAGTCGCACTGGGTTATCAGATCATTATGACGAGAATATTTGGTTGGCATCTTCAGGTGGAGGTATTGGTGGATATTGGGGAGACATTAGGAGTAACGGTATTTCTACTACTCACGGTAGTAAGTCTACTGGTTCAATTCCTTTCATGCATGTCGTAGACTCTCAGATGTTAGCCTTTAATCAAGGCACTACAAGACGGGGAAGCTATGCAGCTTACATGGACATATCTCATCCTGAGATTGAAGAGTTCATTAACATGCGTAAAGAATCTGGTGGAGATATTAATCGTAAGAATCTTAATCTTCATAATGGTATCAACATTACCAATGAGTTCTTACAGGCTGTTGAAGAGGATGCAGACTTTAGATTGATTGACCCTAAGACTCACGAGCCTACAAAGATTGTGAATGCTAGAGACCTATGGTGGCAAATTATTAATGCAAGAGCAGAGACAGGTGAACCATACATGGTCAACATAGATACATGTAACGAAGCCTTACCTAAAGAACAAAAAGATTTAGGTTTAGAAATCAAACAGAGCAACCTATGTTCTGAGATTACTTTACCTACCAATGAAGAACGAACAGCAGTGTGTTGTTTGTCTTCAGTAAACTTAGAATACTTTGATGAGTGGAGTGAGAACCCTTTGTTCATTGATGATTTAATAACCATGTTGGATAACGTACTTCAACATTACATAGACAACGCAGTAGATACAGACAACTTAGGAGAGTACAATGCAAACTTTAAAAGATTTCAAAAACATATTAAGCCGGGCAAAGAGGGCTTTACTAAATCTGCCTACTCTGCTTATAGAGAAAGGTCGTTGGGTCTCGGTGCGATGGGCTTCCATTCGTATCTCCAATCACGCAGCTTACCTTTTGAAGGTATCTATGCTACGGGCTTCAATCATAAGGCGTTTAAATATCTTAAGACACAGGCAACCAGAGCTTCTCAAAGACTTGCAGACGAAAGGGGCGAAGCTCCTGATGTCAGTGGTAGTGGCAGGAGGAACGCTAATCTACTCGCTGTTGCTCCTAATGCTAGTTCTAGTATCATATGTGGTGGTACTTCTCCTTCGATTGAGCCATATCGTGCTAACGTTTATACACACAAAACTCTCAGCGGTTCGTTCCAAGTTAAGAACAAATACTTAGAAGAGCTACTACAAGACAAAGGATTAAAGAAGGATGAACTAACAGCACTGTGGAAAGACATTGCAGGTAACGAAGGTTCAGTACAGCATCTTGATATATTAACAGATGACGAGAAAGAAATATTTAAAACTGCTAATGAGATAGATCAGATATGGATTATAGAACACGCTGCTAAAAGACAAGAGTTTATATGTCAAGCACAGTCAGTTAATCTTTTCTTTACTATACCCACAGCCACTGAACCACAGGAAGTACACGATGAGTACATGCAGTACGTCAATGATGTACATTGGTATGGGATGAATAAACTAAAGTCTTTGTATTACTTTAGAACTAACGCTGCTCGTAATGCAGAAAATGTGAACACTAAAGTTCAGCGTATTAAATTAGATGATGCTGAGTGTATAGCTTGTGAGGGATAATATGAACTGTTGGTATTGTGGAACACAATTAATATGGGGTGGAGACATTGATCTTGAGCCAGAAGATGATGGGTATATAATGGAAACTAATTTAAGTTGCCCTAATTGCAAGGCTGAAGTGTTGGTCTATATGCCTGAACCGGAGGAAGAATGAAACAAGAAGAGTTTACAGATGTGTTTAGTCAGAAGTTTTCTGGCTTTACAAGTAGAATGTGGGTGGATTATTTAGATGAGAACAACAATCCATTTGCCAAGACAGATGATTACGCAGGATACGTAATTAAAAATTTTAAATATTTAGTTAAAAAATTTAATGAGGAAAAAACATGAGTGGTTTTATGAAAGCACATTTTGAAGGCTACGCAGAAGATGGTGAATCTCATGTTTATTTTTCAGAAGGAATGCACATTGTAAAATCAATAGATGATTATGGCAAAGCTTCCTATGGCATGGTAAATGAAGAACAGTTAAGGTCTACAGATTGGAAACCACCGGACTATGAAAAACGTTATCAAGATTTAAAAAAACACTATGATACAAAACTAGAGCTACACAACAGAAAAAAAGAACTAAAGACACTAAAGATAGAGCTAGATTCTATCGAAAAATTATTAAAAAAATTTAACAAGGAAAAAAGATGAGCTTATTAGATACAAGAGATTACTACAAACCATTCGATAACCCGTGGATGTTTGATTACTATGTGTTACAAAATCAAATGCATTGGATGCCAGAGTCAGTACCGTTACACACAGATGTTAAAGACTGGCAAGAGTTAGACCCAAAAGAAAAGAATTTACTTACACAAATCTTTAGATTGTTTACTCAGTCAGATGTAGATGTAGGTGCAGGTTACGTTGATAGATACATGCGTATCTTTAGAAAGCCTGAAGCACGTATGATGATGGGTTCGTTTGCAAACATGGAATCTATCCATCAACATGCATACAGTTTGTTATTAGATACAGTTGGTATGCCTGAGATAGAGTACAAAGCTTTCTCAGAGTACGAAGAGATGGCTAACAAACATGAGTACGTACATAAGATTAAGACTACTAAGTCTGACAAGAAAAGCATTGCAAAAACTTTAGCAGTCTATTCAGCTTTTACAGAAGGACTACAATTGTTTTCTAGCTTTGCAATCTTGTTAAACTTCCCACGCTTTGGTCGTATGAAAGGTATGGGACAGATAGTTACTTACTCTATCCGTGATGAGTCTATGCACGTTGAAGCTATGACTAAATTGTTTAGAGAGTTTATCCAAGAGAACCTAGATATCTGGACAGATGATTTTAAAGCAGAACTCTATGATATATGTAGACAGATGGTAGAACTAGAAGATAAGTTTTTAGACTTAGTGTTTGACATGGGAGACCTTGAAGGACTTACCAAGAAAGATATGTATGCTTACAATAGATACATAGCTGATAGAAGATTACTACAGCTAGGATTAAAAACAAACTATGACCAGAGAGAGAATCCTCTTGGTTGGTTGGATGAAGTGATGGGTGTTGAACATCAAAACTTCTTTGAAGGTCGTGCTACTTCTTATATGAAAGCAGGACTACGTGGTAGACAAGATAAGATAACCTTTGCAAACTTGGAGAGTGATAATGGTTAATAAGAACGAAGCAAACTTAGTAAGTTTTAAAGTGCTTCTTACACGTAACAATGATATAGTTACAGAGTTTAGTATGTTGCCGGAGGATATGGTCGATGAGATATTCCCTCTAGATGAGAGAGACGTAATCAAAACAATCCTCCGTAACGGTAAGTCAAAGATGGGAGACCTACATAATTATTTTCAAAGAGAGTTAAATGTTTTGAAATAACTATCCTGCTAAAGGATTCTTATTCTCTTCTTTAAATATTTTTATATCAGTCTTAACACTTTCGATATCAGCTTTCATACCTGACATATCAGACCGAATAGATTCGAGGTTATTAATCTTAAGTAAAATAGTTTCATCAATAGTTTTATTAATATATTCTACCGATGTTTCTAATGCTTCAATCCTATTGATAACCTCATCAACTCCTTGCTCAGTTTCTTTAGCTTGTCTAGCTTTAGTTTCTAAGTTCTCAATTCTATTGACATAGGTTGCCCCAGTGTATCCAAATCCGGCTAGTGTTCCTATGATACCAGCCAATGCAATAAACTGTGTTGTTTTATTTTGTAACCAATCCATAATATTCTCCTATAATTTTGGTTGTAGTTTTCTCATTTCAATTAGAGTATCTAAACTCTGTCCTGCCATCTGGTAAAACCCTTCAATATTATCTGACAACATATTGTTGGCGTAGATATCTGTTGACTCATACCATGTTTCTTGGTCGGGCATTGTAACTAATCTATAGTTATTAAAGTTAGGAACAAACCCCATGTAAGCTATGATAGTATTCTCTGACCCATACTCACCTGTCTCTTCTTGTTTAGCTTCGACATCATCTTGAGCATCTTGTAAGTTCTGAGCTATGACATTGGCTACAGTTTGTTCAGCTTCTGTGGCTGATGAATCTGTAGAGACTGACACATCTATTTGACTTTGTAAAGTTTGAGTAGAGGTTGTATCAACTGCGACACTTACTGTCTCAACTGTCTCAGCTTCAACACTTGTAGAGCTTGTAACACTTGCACTCATGTCTAACACTTGGTTGTTCTGTGCAGTAGAAGATGCAAACTGTTCAGAAATACTAGGTGAGTTACTAGTACTTACACCACCACCAGAACTAGACGATGATACGCTAGAAGCTCCTGTCGTTCCACCTGTAGCGTGTATAGAGTTTCCTGATGTAGTACCACTAACACTAGCTTGAGCTGTGTTTAAAGTAGAGGAGATAACGTTCAGTGCCATTTCTCTACTTATTGAACTCTTACCTTCAGGCGTTACCTCACCGATAACCAATTCTTCTTCCTGTATTTCTTCTTCTATAACTTCTTCTTCTTCGATGCGTTCTTCAATGAGTTCTTCTTCCGGCTCTTCTGCATACGCAAGTTCTTCTTCCATCCTTGTCTCTTCCTCAAACCACTCCTCCCTTTCTTCAATGAATGTTTCTTGAAATATAAATTCTTCTAGCATTAAATCTTCAATGGGTAGAAACACTTCCTCTTCACGCATTACTTCAAAAGGTTCTACAAATTCTTCACGTGGTTGAAACTGTTCAAAGATTATCTCTTCTTCAAACACAAACTCAGGCTCTTCAAATCTGTCATACTCAGGTTCAAATATATACTCTTCAAATATTTCTGGCTCTTCAAAAGTGTCATACATGTCATACTCTTCTTCGTAGCCATAGTCAAAGAGTTCCTCTTCATAACCATAGTCAAAGTGTTCTTCTTCTTGGTAGTACCCTATATCTTCTTCTTGTCTGTACCCTTGACAGAAGGGTCCATATTGTGAGTCAAGGTCACACTGTAGGTCATCGTAAGCATCCCAATATCCTGTACAACTTACATCGTTAAGTGGATTACTACAATCAACACTAGGAGTTTTATCACCACTGTACAAGGAACCACCACTCTCTAAGTTTTGATTCTTGTCTATGTCGTTCCAGTTTTTATTAACACAAGAGCTAGAGTTAGTAGAGCCTGTGTTACACTCATCATGGAACAAGTATTGATAGACTTCAGAGCTACCACTACCCACTTCACCAATTAAAACATCGTGATTAATTATATCTAATGCACCATATCTATACTCAAAGGTATCGTTAGTCCATAGTATAACTTCAAAACTGTTATCAGATGCACGATTGTATTCACGCATATCATACCAACCAAAGACTGTCTTATCACTAAAGCTTTTAGCTAACATCTTTGAACCGTTATCTCGTATGAGGTCAGTCCAAAAAGGTAGCATAGTATAAGTATACTGATTTGCTAAAGGGTCTGGTGTGTAATCGTTACAGTAAGCTCCAGAGGTTTTAAAGTGTAAGCAACCGTTGGTAGCCATTCTACCTTGAGTAAACTCTTCACCATAAAACTTAAATGTAAAATCTAAGTTAAAAGCATTCGAGACTTGGTCGTCTCCAGAGTTTAGATTGGTTGTATTTGATTCGTTTGTGAGGTCTATTAAAGACTGATTGCCTTCGTAGATATATTGACTAAAGACATTAAGACTTAAGAGACACGCTACTGCGTAGCATAGAATTCTTTTTTGCATTGCCTTTTAGTTTTAGTTTTAGTTGTATAAATAACTTTGACTGCCCCAACAACATCTTTGTTTATCTTGTCTCTGTTAGGATTCCTATCGTGTGTGCATTGCTGTATAAAAAGTTTCTCTTGTTCTTTAGCATCAGGTCTTTTAGATTTGTTTTCTGCCCAAGCTTTAGTAGCTTCTTTACCTATCTGACCTTGGTAAGGGCAAGGAGTACCAGCCATTTCCATAGCTTTAAATACTCTCGGGTCTTGACAAAGTATAGATACTGAAGCCACTTTCATACCGGTATCGTATAGATACTTGGAAAGTTTTAAGCGTTCACAGTTCTCGTCAGTTACAGTTGCTCCTGTAGAGAACCCAAATACTTGCCCTTGAAAGGCACCAGAACGACCTACAGTACAGAGGTCTTGCGAGTAAGACATGATACTAGGAGCTATAGCAGAAGCAGGAGGTGCTTTGCTACGTACATTCTGGTTGATAGTCTGAGTAGAATTAGACTCGTTAATGTTCCTGTTAGTGTTATCAGATTTATTATTATTATTATTGGTATTAGTATTGTCTGTAGTAACATTAGAGTCTGACGTAGATTGATTAACGTTAGTATTACTATTAGTATTTGTGTTGTTACTAGTAGAATTACTGTTGTTATTTACGTTCTGATTCACTGTAGAGTTTACAGTAGAGTTAGATGTAGACGTAGAAGTATTAACGTTGTTATTATTGTTTGTATTTGTCGAAGTGTTATTTGATGTCGAGGTATTTACGTTAGTATTATTTGAAGTATTAACATTGGTGTTACTATTCGTGTTAGTGTTTACATTAGTATTAGAATTTGTATTAGTGTTTGTATTAGTATTAGTGTTGGTATTATTATTGGTGTTCGTATTTGTAGTCACCGTAGTATTAATAGTAGTCAAACCATTGTCTTCACAATACTGTGTACCTGAAGTACAGTCACCCGTCTGGTCAGCACTTAATCCAAATGAAACTGCTAACATTCCCAATACAATTAAAGGTCCAAAAAAATTTTGATTTAATGTACGCCTTGTCACGTCTTCTCCTATTTAGTTTTAGATGTTGATGTATATAACCCAAACCAAGCTGCCCCAGCACCTACAACAATAGATACAAAGCCTGATTGTTCCATAGTTGGTTCTACAATATCCATAAACCAAAAAGTTGTATAGTATAGTAAGAACATGTATACACTTAAGAAAGCTCTAGGAATAATTCTCCAACTGTCAATAGCTTGTGCTACAAAGATTAATTTTTGATAAGGGTTATCGTTTTTAATATCCTCTAATTCTCTTATTCTATCTTTAAGTTTTGACTTCTCCTGAAGAAGTTCCATAAACTTATTAAGGTCTATCTCGACCTCATTCCTATCCATGTCGCCACTAAAGCCACCCATGTTATTTTGCATAATGCCCTCTTACTTTTTAACTAAGCTGCCACCGAAGTACATACCTATGATTGCTGATACAAGGTTTGTATCTAGTTGTGTTATTACCAAGCCTTGAAAAGTTACCCATTCAAATACTTCTCTACCGTCTGTAAAGAATAAAAAGCCCGGATGAAATAGTGTATATCCTACTGTTACATCTACGTCTGGGTAGTACACAGCCACCATCTTAGGAAGAACGACAATAGCAAACACTGAGGTTAGTGCTATGATACGTCTTGTCCATTGGAATCCTTTATCCTGTACGTTCCTTGCAGACTCTACAGCTTTAAGTTGAAACTCACCTCTTGTAATCAACATCTTCTGCTCATCTTGTTTAGCCTTCATACGCTGAGACCATAGGCTTAGTACACTACTGAGCAGTGTAGAACCTAGCATAGTTATAATTTCAAATGGGAACATCAAACGCTTCCTCCATAAGTTCTTCGTAAAGTTTTCTAAAGTTTTCTAATTCCATAAAGCCTAGCCCTTGTCCAATCTGGTGCATTCTATAAATGTTATAGGCTGTGTTTAATTGTTTCTCTGTGTAAAGTAGCATTAATTAATACCTCTATATTTAAAGGCTAATTCTAAGGCTGAATCTATATCATTTTCTTTAACATTTTGATGTCCTTCAAATATAGCAACACTTCTTGCAAATTCTTTTAAAACTTTAGGGTCTTTTAAATTTATTTCTTGATTGGGTTTTACATTTAAATTTTTAGAAACAAAATTTATAAAATTAGATTGGTTTGGATTTTCATCTTTACCTTTTATAATGTCTCCTTTTTTTGGAGCATGTCTTTTAATTAATTTTTCTACTGTTTTATCATTATATTTATCATAATGAGTTAAACTATTTAACATACCGGCTCTAAATCCAAAAGTATTATTTTTGAATACCTCAAAGGTGTTTTCAACTTCTGGATTGTGTGATACTTTTCCTTCCCATGTAATATTAGATGCTCCTATAGCAGGACCATATACTATATTAAATGGATTATTATTTCTTGTAGCCCTATTCATAGGATTAACTTTTTCACCACTTCTAAAACCTAACCTATCCATTTGTTCGTTGGTAGAAACTTTGCCACCCTTTCTAAAACTTGCCAATCCTTTTGTTGATACAAGTTCTTTTAACTCAGGTGTAATTTCTATAACATAGCTACGTAAGAACTCGTCTTCCATACCATACTCATTATCTAAATATTTTATTTTAAATTCTCCACCAGTTGACTTGGCTAATTTCTGCATATAGTTTTTAACTTTTCTGTCGTAAAATAATTCTTTGCCTTCTTCACCCATACCTGAGTATCTTTGAACAACAGGTTTAGAATTAGATATAGATAAATTACCGTACCCTTCATCGACTGCACGTTTTAAAAGTTTTTTAATTGATAGCTGATGCCATGTTTCTTTGAACGGGGAGTTGGGAACTAACTTTCTTTTAACATTTCTATTATCACTTAAATTCATTGTTCTATTTCTAGCTTCATTTAAAAATTTTCTTGGGTCAAAATATGGACTTCTACCTAATTGGATTAAATCATTATGATAAATAAAATCAACTAAATCCTGATGAGCTTCAAAGTTATTAGTTGAGTTAGCATCACCAGCTTTTAATATTTTTGTGTTTACCTTATCAAACAGTGACAGAAGTTTTTTAGGTCCTTTATTATTAGGGTAGCGTTCACCCATGTTTAATAGTTTTTGTCGCATTTCTTTTTCAAAGGGTTTATATTTTTCAATATAATTGCTATACAACTTTGCATATTCCTTATCTAATTTATCAATTGATTCTGGTGTGGCATAACCATACTTAGAACCTTGTTGATGTAAGTCAGATTGTAGTTCGTCTATGTGTAGTCCGGTTGAACCATCTTGAAATTTTCTATCTCTTACTAAAGCATGTGCTAAATAATTTTTTTCTTCTGGAAAATGCATTGATCTAAAAACACTAGGTATTTTTGCATTGTCGTTGTTAAAAACAAACTCTCTATAGTTACTACCTCCGGGCATATTTTCATCTATAATATATTTCCACTTAGGCTCATACATCTCAGATAATTCTTTTAATAGTCCTTCTTCTTCTAAAAAAGATTGCATTTGTACTTTTGTTTCAGCTTCGCTTGTTAAGACATAACCCTTGTCTTCAACTTGAGACATGTTCCTGTCACTCATAATTCTAGGAGTCATGTCTTCGCCACTAGCATAGATTCTATATGTTCCGTCTCGACTACGAAGGGCATAAGTATTCTGTGTTCCATACCAAGCATCATGGCTTATCATCCCAGTTTCATCAAGTTTTAAGCTATTAGGATTAGGAACAATTTTTTGTATAGGGTCTACTGCATAAATTTGTTTTGCTAAAGTAGTTTCAATTTCTGGGTACTGGCTTGTTCTTTTTAATTCTGATAATTTTTCTAGCGGTGACAAGTTAGCTGGTAAATTTATTTTAAAATCTTTTTGTGCAATTTGGATTAAATCATTTGCAATATCAACATCATTTTTATTTACTAAAGCTTGTACGTTTTGCAAATCTTCTGTATATACAGGTACATAACTTTCACTTTGCATCTTACCTTTACCGGTTACCATAAATAATTTTGTATCTGCACTAACTGGTTCAGCTTCTAAAAATAATTCAGTTTTACTCGGACTACCTTGTGTAACACTATCGCTGTACACACTAGTTTTTACAACTGTTTTATTTTGACCAGCATACTCTATAACTTCTTCTAAACTTGCTTGTGGATTTTCATCAATATATTTATTTAAATTTAATATATTAAGTTCTTCATCCTTTACTTTTGATTTAAACTTTTTACTGTTTATAAATTGTGCCAGTCCTTTACCTTTTAAATTATCAGGAGTATCTTCAATTAAAGATTTAACAGCAGTAGAATACATACCCTCATCGTCTTTAGCATATAAATTAATAAACTCTCCTAACTTATCTTTATCAGCAGAAGTTCCCCCACCCATACCGTCTGCAGTTTTTGCATTAACAGTTCTACCGGTAATAGTTCTTAATGTTTTACCACCATATTTTGCAGGTATCCCAATACCGGGTATAGCTCCGGCATATTCTAAAGCTGAAATACCAGCAGACATAGGGTCGTTTAGTTTTACAGGGGATACAAGCCTACGTTCTTTTAAACTTTTAAGTGCCCATTCTTTAGGAGTTCTTAAAGTTGCTCCAGCATCAATAGCTTTTTCTGCGTATATAGTTCCCCCTGTTAGAGATAACGGAATATTGGTAGGAGGAAACATATACCCTGTCATTTGCTCACCAATAGGCAACTCTTCATAACCTTCAAAACCTTTTCTAATGTCTCCCTCTTGTGCAGCTTGTACAATCTTACGGCGTGACTCAACTCTCTTTTTTTCTCGTTCTGTAAGAACTTCGCCAAGTTTACCTGATACTTCTGCTTGTTGCTTAAAAGTTGCTTCAGCTAGTGGACCACCAAAAAAGAAACCCAACCTATCCATTTGTTCTTGGTAAGGCTCACCAGTGTACGGATTAATTCTATCTGCTGGGTCTTCTTTAGTATAGGGCACTGTGTCTTCACCCTCTACTAAACCGCCTTTTGAAAATAAAGGTACATATGGATTAGGTTTGGCTGGTCTCTCCCATTCTGCAGCCTTAGTCCAAGGCTTAACTGTGTTTTTATCTATTTCTGCAAACTCTTTTTTAAACTCTTTATATTTCTCAGGGAATAGTTTCTTAAAAATATTTGCAAATGGTAAACGTTCAAACACAATAACAGAAGGTCCTCTATAATTACTTCTTCCTAGAATATATACAACTGCGTCATAAACATCATTAAATGAAGGACCGGTTGCACTTTTAAGCGAAGCTTCTAATGGACCCATATATTTTTGACTATTTTCGTAGTTCTTTGAATACTCAAAAGGTCCATAAAGACCTGCACGTTTCCAAGCATTTTGAAGCTCGTCTGTAATTGTTGTTTTACCACTATCAAGGTCTTTAATATTTCCACCAGCTGTTCTAAGCGTGTTACCCGCTAAAGATGCCATAGTCATAGTCATTAAACCAGCCATAATTTGTGGTGTAGCTTTTAATTGTTTATCTCTAACATCCTTGCTTATCTCTCTTGCTGCGTTCTTTAAAACTGTATTTGAGAAAGCAGTAGGAAACCCCATTAAACCAAACAACCATCTTGTGCTAGGCATAGAGTGCCACAAGGGTTTTTGATTTGCACCAGCGGTAGGGTTCATAATAACCTCATCCACATAACGTGCTGCTCCTCTCATAAAGTCTGTTCTATAAAAGCTGTTTTCTTTTAAAGAAGGATTAGCACCTGCTTTCATCCACCCCAAACCAGCCTTGATATCAATATTAAATTCATTCAATTCGTCAGTCAATCTTCCAACTTGTGTGGTAGAAAGTTTGTTTTCTTTTGACTTAGAAAGTTGCAATAAATTATCATAGATTTTATTTTTTCCAGACTGGTAAGATACAAGCTGTACAAACCTTGTCCAGTCTTGAAGTTGAATAACTTTAAAAAATGTATTTTGAATTTTATTTGCGGTAACACCCATACCCTGTCCAAAGGCAGCCATTGCTCTGTCCTCTGTAACCATGTCCATTGCTCTGAGGAACCCATTCAGTTCTTTCATCTCGGGAGAGCGTACATCTAACTTACCACCTTTACCGTAAGAAGTTTTAATATCGTTCCACCAAACTTTATTATAGTCGACCATACTTTTAAAAGTGTTGGCTCTATGTGATTCAGTTCCTAGCCCTCTTAAGAAAGGCGTAAAGAGTTCAGGCAAACTTGTAATAGTTGCAAAACCTAATAAAGATGTCTGTGCCCCAATAGTAAGAGCATTATGTGCAAATCTACCGATAGGATTCTTAATGTATCCTTTCTGTCCTGTACTAATAAGGTATAGAGCCTGTAATTTTTTAACTTCTGACTCTGTTAGGTTTGTATTTTTTTTAGATAGTTGTTTTTGAATTGGGTTAATAAATCTTTTGGTAAATTCCGCCACATTGCCACCTAACCTTTTTTTACCTACTATTTGTTTTGTTGCACTAAATACATAATCGTTCAACACGCTCATTACATCGTTATCTAAGTACTGAGAAACTTTCTCATCGTTAATTCTAGTAAGTTTTCTACTCTTGGTTAAGTTTGAGTTTAAGTTAGAGCCTATCTTAATAACATCCGAGTTTGGAGCCATCATCTCCTTCACAATTAATTTTGCTTCAGCCATTGTAACTTTTTCTGTCTTATGGATGTGTTTAATTAATTCTTCAGGAGAATCTTCTAGGGCAATCTGCAACCATCTGCGAGGAAAATAGTTTGATATTTTACCCCCCTTTATACCGGCTTCTAAAGATTCGTTATAAATATCGTCCATCACACTTTGTAGTTTTTTACCGCTTGTGACAATGTTTGCGTCTAGCTTTATCTTCTTACCGTCTACTATTTTAAAAGTTCTATTAGTGCGTAAGAAGTAAGTTAAGTCAGTGTTGACTTCATCACTGAGATAAAAACCTTTCTTAATACTCTTTCTAAATTTTGATTTGGAAAACGGAAGAAGAACTTTCTTTCGGACAGACTCCTCTGGCATAAGCGGAGCAAGAGCATCCTTAATTCTATCAAGCTTGGTTCCGGTTAAGCGTACAATCTCTTCGTTAACAGATTCCTTTAGAGCTTTCTGTGAACCAACTTCACCTGCAATAAGCCTTTGTCCTGCGTCATGTCTAAAAGAGAGTATTAAATCGTTTAAAATAGGAGCACGAGACATTTTATTTAAGAATGTACTAGTAGGCTTTTGTATAATTTGTAAAGCCCAATTAACTTTATCAGCCGCTTTTTCTAAAAGGTCCCCTTTATAATTTGGGTCCATCTCAATTCTTTCTAAGCGTCTGTTTATTAAAGAGTTATGATAAGCTGGAAGTTTACCTATAAGTTTTCCTGTTCCTAAAGCACCTCCCACGAGTGCCGCAGAAGCAGCCGTTATTACTGCTGTTTCAGTCAAGTTTACGTTTTCTTTTTGGTCTGTATTTACCTCAATACCTTGTGTGACATAGTTTAAAGAGCCTCCAAACGAAGCTCCCTCAGTCATAATTACAGCTGTTGTTGCTTTGCTACTTAGAGGAGCTTTTAATTTCTGACCGGGAAGTTTGGCAACGGTCTTTCCTAGTTTTTTAGAAACAGATTTACCCATCTCTTTACCAAGATATCCCGTCAAAACTTTTTGCATTGATTTACCAGCTGCAACCCTAGCAGCTACCGAAGCTCCGCCCGTCCACGGAATGAACAACGCACTAGCAATAAGTGTAGGGTCTGTTACTAGCTCAACACCAGTTTTTAAAATAGTCTTTGCCCACTCACCTGCCCCACCTACATCAGCGTTAGAATATTTTTTACGTAAGTAAACGTAGTCTTGTTTTTGTTCTGTTGTAAAATTTCTACTGTTTGCAAATTGAGAAGTTGCATCAGCAAGATTCCAGTCGGCTCCCCTAAAATAATTAAACAGCTCATCAGTTGTCTTACCCTTACCGAGAGATTTTAAAAATCTAGCAGAGGTTTCGTTAAATTCTTCATCCTCTCTTAAGTCCTGTAAGTCATAACGAACAGCACCTGAACCAAGAGTTGTTGGGCTAACTAAACTATCGGGAATAGATAAGGGCGTACTATTTTTTAGGAATAATTCTTGGACCGTTGGCATATAAGTTTTCTCGTTTATAGATTATGGTGTGGGCTTGTCTATTATTTCGTAGGTCCAGCTATATTCTATATTAGGTATATCTTTGCCTGTGACACGATCTTTTATCATGCTTTCTTTACCAACTGTATAGTAACGTAAACCGTAGTCTAGCTCAGTTTCTTCTGGAGTTATCTCAATAGATTGATCAGCTTTTAGAGACCAGTCTTTACCACTATTTTTAGATAATATTTTCCTAAGTATAGGTGTGTTATTTAGAGCTTCTACATACTCTCTAGAAGTACCTGCTGTTAAAGGAGTGTTTAATACTTTAACATCCACATACGCAGTACGAGAAGTGTCTACTTTTTGGTCCAGAGCCCCGTGCGTCACTTTTCTCCACAAACCACCTACTTTACTAGAAGATGTGACACCTTGTAATTGATATTCTATTGAATCTTTTAAAGCTTGTGATTCTCCTGATAATCCTGAATACCTACCGGGTGCAATATCTTGTAATATTACTTTTCCCCTAATTACATTGTTCAAAAAGAAAGCCTTCTGGTTCTTCATATCAGTTGTATCATTCCAGTCTGAGCCTGTTAGTTCTTTTAATAATTTATAAGTATTTTTTTCTTTCGTCTCGGTGCTGTCTTTATATGAAGCCATTAACTTATTTAATGTAGCAGATGCCTGTAGACGCACAGGAGAATCAGCCCTTGTTTGCTCGGCAGCCTGTTCTTGTGTTATCTCCCCCTCATAATTATATAGTTGTTTAGCTATTTGTTGATTAGAATAGCTCATAAAATCAAACGGGTCTAGGTCAGGGTCTAATTTCTCTAACGCTTGTTTTTCAAGAATCGTACTTACCACTGCTTCAGTTTGTCCCACCGTAAAATTATTTAACTGTGGTAAACTAGGAACTTGTGCACCTGTTAAAATAATTTCTTCTGCATCTTTTTCAGTTAATTGATAATTAGGTTTACTTGTATCGTTAATAATTTTAGTTCTTCTATTTTTTAAATCGTTTCTTCCTATTAATTCTTTAGAAAAGTTTGTTAAGAATTCTGCATCAATTTTTTGAGCTGCATTAGAGTATGTTGATAATATTTCATCGTCTTGACTTTCTGGTGAAACTGTATTAGTTGGTTTATTATCTTCATAAGCAATCCTAGCATTTCTAGCGTTGGTTACTTCTGTTTGAAGGTCAGCAACTTCAGTTGAACCATATCCAAACAATTTACTAAAGGCAGCTTTTAAAAGTCCTTTTTTAGTAGGGTCGTCTTTTAATTGATCTCTTAAAGCTTTGTACTCATTTAGATGTACTTGATTATATTTTCCAAAACTACTTTCGGTAATCATTTTATCTTTACTAAGTTCAATAGCTCTTAGCTTTGCTTCTTCTACTTTTGAATCATATAAAGCTTGTGAAGAATTTCTCAAACCTTCTGTCTCTAACGCTGTTCCCCACTTAGCACCTTCGTTTCTAATAAAATCAATATTATTATAAGCTCTTTCTGCTGTATTATTTATCCATACATCAGGGTCTTTTAAGTATTCTCTATATTCAGCTCGTTGAGAATCTTTAGCTCGATACTCACTGTCTCTAATTTGAAAAGAATCATCATAGTTTTCTTTAAGTTTTTCGTAACCCTCAATAATTTTTGTTTTTTGATTCTTTTGTAAAGTTCCAAGAGTTTCAAATATTGCTGAAGCTATTAATGCTTTTGTTGCATTCTTTTTACTTGTTTTGTTTCTACTTGCTAGTAAAGAACCAGCAACTTTTCCATACTGTGAACCTGATAAATAATCTTCTTGTGCCATTACTCTTCTCCTTTACCTAATAAACTTCTAATTGCTGGACCTTCTTCTTTGACTCTATCTAAAATATTTTGAGGCAGAACCCCACTTGGAATTTTATCAGGCTCAATACCTTTTTTTGTTACTCCATTTTTAATATCATCAAACACAGTTCTAAACTCTTTTAGTTTTTCATTATTTTCTTCATCATCATCTTCGTTATCTAATTCATCTAAATCATCACTATCTTCAATATTATATTTAATGTTAGCTTCTTCACCAATAGACATAATTACATACATAACTGGTTCAGCTAATAACATCAATACATCAGGATTAAATTTTCCTTCTGTAAATTTTGTGTATAACATAACCATAGTAATATCAGCAACTGCTGCACCACTTAGCAAACTATTCACAATAGTTTTAACTACTTCTGGTTGATAAATTATACCTACCATATAATCTAAAGCATCTTTAGGATTTGCAAACTCAGGCGGTTGTTCCCAAGCATAAGGCTGTGAGGGGTCGTTGACTAAACTTTGTCCGGGTATTGGTCTACCTTTAGAAGATAAGTTAACAATTTCATCAAGTGCTTCTTGATTAAACTTTGCTTCTCCTCGTCTTTTAGGTCCTTTATCAGGAGCTATTTCATCAATTGTAAATCCAGCGTCTAAACCGTCTAATACGGATTGAGCAGCTGCATCAGTAACGCTATCTGAAACAATGGGTCTTGGGTCTCTAGTTGGTTGTGCCATTATGATAGTACTCCTATAGTTTGTTGAGTAAAGAGTGGCATGTTACCTGCTGATGGAGTGTTGCCAAATGTAAAGTATTTAGATACATCTGATTCATCTATTCCTCTATAACCTGCATAGACCTGTAATGGGTCAAACTGTGATGAGCCTTCATATGCTGCACCTTGAGGATTTCCAGAAGGGTCTTCTTCTTGTAATTTATGCAGTGCATAGCCACCTGCTACACTCATTGCAAGTGTTCCAGCTGCTTTTGCTGCTCCTTGAACATATTTGTTGTTTAAGAAAGCTGAAGTTTTTGGAAACTTAGATGCAAAACTTGCTGAAGCAGGAGTACTACTAGATAAAATTTCAGCAGTTGTTTGCGGTGTGTAACCAGAAGCAAATGCTTGAGCTGTAGTATCTGCAATTGCAACTCCTGTTCCTGTACTTGCAGCAGCAGTTGCAGGATTTACACCTGCTATAATTTGTGATTGAGTTAACGGAGATGCTCCTGTACTTAGTGCGGTTGGGACTGTGCTTGATAATGAAACACCTTGTCCTGTACTTGCAGCAACTGTAGCAGGATTAGCTCTTGCTAAAATTTGAGCTTCAGTTAAAGGTGCACCGGCAGTTAATGGTGTGGTAGCTATTGTAGCTCCCGTTGAAACAGTAGGAAGTGCAACAGCACCAGCATTACTAATAGCCGGAACTCCTAATGCTAAAGCAGTACTACCAATAGCAGAACCAAGAGCAGTAAATGGAGCAGCTAAAGTAGCACCCAAAGTAGTTGAAGTAAGTGAAGCAGCAGTACCAGTCATCCATCCAGCAAATCCTGTGCCACCGGCAGCAGCTGCACTACCAAACAAACCTGCTCCCGTAGTTGCACCCATTGCACCTAGTGCTGCTCCTCCCGTCACTATAACTGCAGCAGCAATAGCTAAAGCTTTAAGTATCTTACTAGAGCTAATTTTTTTAACTACTTTCTTAACACCTTTAACAATGCCTTTGACTGCTTTTTTAATTCCTCGTGTAATTTTTTTAAATCCACGTTTTAATTTTTTAAATAATCCCATACTATTCCTCTAAGTCTCCAGCTATTAGTCCTATTAAATTGTTTAAATTTCCCAAGCTTGAATTGTATTTGGTTGGGTCTGCAGCTAATGCAGTATTCACAAGTTGTGCAATTCTGTTCTTTTCGTTTTCAGTATTTCTGAAATCAAAATCAGCTTGATCTCTAAGTTCTTGCCATAGGAAAGATTGTGCAGTTTGTGACATTGCAAAAGCGTTCTGAGCATTTGCCATGTTAACTGCGTTTTGTGCAGCAGTGTTTGCTACGTTTGCTTGTCGTCTCCACTGAACGTTAGCGGCTTCAACGGCTGCTGTATTTTGTGCGTTCCATTGATTCCTTGCAAAGTCTTGATTAGAATTAAACTCATCTACTTGTGTTTTTAGTTGAGCATTAAATTTTTCTACATCCGCTTGTCTTTGAGTATCTCTGGCTTCTGCAGCGTTAGTCTGTGTAACATTAAACTGTGCAACTGCATTAGTTTGTGTAGCATTAAACTGACTTACTTGAGCATTTAAACTTTCCATAAACTGCTGTGTCTGATTCTCGCTTGTAGCATTAAACTGTCTTGAAGCATTGGTTGCTGATTGATTACTTAATATACGTTGTTGCGTTTGTTGAGCTTCTAAAACATTAGCCTGTTGTTGATTACTAAGATTAGTTAAATCTGTTTGTAGAAAAGACTGAGCATTTTGTATTTGTGCTTTCTGATAAAAATCTGCATCAGCCATGTTCATCTGTGCTGTAGTAGCTGCATCTTGTAAAATACCTTGCTGCTTCATACTAGCATTCGTTAACCCTACAGTTTGTAAAAACTTACTGTTAGATAACGCTGTTTGTTGGTCAGCACTAAACTGAGCCATGTTCATTTGGAAAACGTTACTGGCGTTTGTTAACGCTGTCTGTTGTCCTCTAGCTGCGTTAGCTTCTGATTCTTGAGCTTCAATACCTTTTTGCTGTGCTACACTTGCTTGAATAGCTTGTGCATTTGACTGAGCAATAGGCATTGCTGATTGTATAATAGTATTGAGCAAGGCGTCTCTTCCTACTGTTGAGGCTGACATACCACGCTTGGCTAACATCATTTCTACAGATGCTACAGCGGGTTTAGCCCACACAGGAATTTCACCTTCTTCAATACCTTTTAATAAAGTATCTATTTGATTAGATACTAAAGCTTCTTCTGGAAGTCCTTCTATAATTCCACGTTCTGCTTCGCTAAAGTCTGCTAGTCTTGCTTCTAAAGAATCTGGGTCGTTACCTAGTTCTGTAATATCTGCATCACTTAGTCCAGCGTTGGATAGTTGTTTCTTAGCTCTTGTAATTCTAGCTAAAGAACTTCCAACATTTTTAACTGCTGTAGCTTTAGCATCTTCACTCATAACTCCAACAACTCTTTCAGTCAAAGCACCTTCAATAATTTCTACTTCGGCTGTTTGTATAGGATCAATCCTTTCAACACCTGCAGCTTTTGCTAGAGACTCGTCCGCAACTTGTCCAGTTGCAGCATCTACTTGAGTAGCTGTACCAACTGTATCGGCTGTCATTGTACTAGCTGTTACATCTGTTGGTGTAGCAGCTTGTGCTGTAGTACCTATTTGAGATACGGTTTCATCTGCTACTTTTGTAATAGGTGCAGCTACAACAGGTGCTGTTACATCCATTTTAGATGCTACTTCATCTTCACCTGTAATAACTTTATCAGGGTCTTGTATTTGAGGTACATCACCTTCTACCATATTACCAGAAGCTATTCTTTCAGCTCTGCCTTTAGCATCTTGCATAAAGGCTTTGTTTTCAGCAGCTATTCTGTTGGCTTCTGCTAAGTCTGCAGCGGCTTTATTTGCTGCTACTACTGCTGGGTCTTCTACCCACGCACTAGTTTCTACATCCCAAACAGAAGTATCAGTAACACCTTCAGGTCTTACATAAGCTGTTCCATTCCATACTAACCCAGTAGCAGTATCTACTGTACCTACTTCTATATCAGCATCATCATCAGTAGTAGCATCATCAGTAGTAGCATCATCATCATTACTTGAAGTAGTGTCTTGTTCCCATGTTCCTGTTTCGGAATCATACATCCAGCCATCAGCCAAGGCATCACCAACAGTTGCATAACCCTCTGTAATCCACCACCACTCTTCACCTGTTACAGGGTTAACCGTACCTAAGTTGAGGTTTTGCCCAGCTGGGGAAGGCGTTATTCCCGGAATATTAGGCGTTGGATAAACTGTAGGAGAGGTAGAGTCATAACCGGGAAGTCCGGGCACATTTATTATTGGTTTAACGTCTTCTTCTCCCGGTACTATAGGCTCACCATCAGAACCCACAGGAAACTTGTTAGTTGTTGGAGCCGGGGTTGGAGCTTTAGTAGGTGCAGGTGTTGGTGCAGGAGTTGGTGTTCCTACAGAAAGTGACGTAGGCATGTCCGGTGCAGGAGCTGCAGTCGATGGTGGAGCCACTGACGGTGTTGGCAAACGTTCTACAGGTACTCTTCGTTTAAGAGTCGGTGTAACTTTTTCTATAACCTCACCAGTTTCTTTATCTACCAGTCCCCTTTTAGCATATCCAACTCTACCACCTTTAGTATAGTCTTGTCTAGCTATTCCACCGCTTCTTTTTCTATTTCTTCTTTTTGCCATTATTAAATCCTATATACCTATTTTACTTAACTTCAAAGAGTTTGTCAAGCTTTACACTTATTTTTTCAATCCTATCCATGAGAATAGACATATCATCTTTAAGTTCGTTTTTAGTTACATACTCCTTTGCAAGTTCTTCACGTGTCTTATTGACAAGTATTTCGAGTCTTTTAAGTTCCTGAGTGTTAACACGGATGCTGTTTAAGATTGGAACAAAGACTAATGTAATTAGTATGTTCCAGACTATCATTGGTATTTCTATCATCTTAGTCTACCAGTGGTAATTCACCAATAGGTCTTACTGGTGGGTCCTCATTATTATATACATACAAAGCTGCTAAAGCATCTACGTCTGCAGCGTTTGTAATCTGTGTACACATAGAGTTAGCCTTAGTTCTTACTGCAGCTCTCTTAGTTGTTGTGCCACTAGGTACTGCTGTACCACCTTCTGTGGCTCTAACCACCATCCAGTCTGTAGGTGATAAGTTACCAGCAGCTTGTGCGTTTATCCTGTCTATATGACCTTGACGAATACCTACTTGCTTTACATCACCTTCAGTACCAAGACCATCGGTCTCGTCTTGAGCTGTAAAGAGTACATCGTCTATAGGTTTAGCTGTAGCTGTACCATAACTTGCAGTGACTGTACCACTTGCAAACGCAAAGGTTTGATTGGTATTTGTGTAATACTCTTGGTCTTTAAAGTTTGAGTTGTCTATGACAATCTCGTAAATGCCTATGGCTTCTAGCTCAGAGCTAGTCCAAAGCATAAAGATATTGCTAGGGTAATTAACCTCACCTATTGTTAAACCTTTGGGTCTTGTATAGACCTGTGTTACGTTATCTGATTCTACTAAAGCCCACATAATTTACCTCGCTGTTGTTGGGATTCCTGTTGATGTTACGAATGGATGTTCTGCAAATGCCATATAGATGTAAGTTCCACCGCTTGTATTCATAGACCCACCATGAAACCTTATTTTGAAACCATTTGATGTAAATTGTATTGTGTTATTTGTACCACTTGTTTCAGTGGTATTACTATTTGGATACAGTCTATAAACCGCAGGGTCGTATCCTGCTCTTTTATTGTCAAAAATTAACCAATCATCTACAGCACTTGTTTTTTTAATAATAACGAAAGCAGGAGAAAAACCAGTATAGATAAATGGTCCATTTGTATTTGGTGAAGCATCACTTGCACCATTACCGACATACTTACCAAACTTGCTGTAGCCTTGCACCTCTGCAAACACATAGGCTATGTATTTTCTATCGTTATAATTTACATCGTGTGCATTACCTAAACCAAATACTGAAGTTGTTGGATTAGTTCCACTCCAATATTCTGCATTATAATCAGTAACTGCTGCTGTAGTGCTTAAATGCATATTTTTTTCAATAGCAGGAGAACCCATTTGATGATGATATACAGACCAACTCCTAGCTGCATCTCTATCTTTTACAATAATCATTTTTGGTACAGCACCTAGACCATGTGCTACTGTGCCTGTAGCTTGAGTACCAGTGTAATCAACTATAGAAAAACCACCCGTAGTATTCGCTTGATAACCACCAGCAGGGTTATCCCCGCTTTCTGAAAAAGTTGTTCGTGTACCACCATTGGCTTTCCATTGCCATGCTACATAAGTTGTTGAAGCTTGATTATGATTACTTTCTGTTCCTAATGTAAAACCATCTGTCTGTATAGATTTTAATGTTGTAGTATCATAATTTTCTGTACCAGATGTATTAGATTCTAAGAACAAACTTACATTATTTGTGCTGTTATGTAATGAATGTGCACCTGCATTAGCTCTTTCCTTAAACCATAAAAGGTCTGATTGTAAATCTGAGTTACCACCATTAGTAATAGCATGGTCATCTGAACCATTACCTGTATAAAGGGTGGTCTGAAAATGTGCTGAAGGGTCGTCTATTGTTGTATAAGCCATTATCCGTACTCCGCTAAGTTTTTAGTGCATAAGGCGTAGTAGCCTGATGG
>ERZ1046148.261-NODE-261-length-33931-cov-5.495956_pt1 | contig 33931 bp, 50 predicted proteins | sample MGYA00383090_ERZ1046148 | MGnify/ENA primary metagenome ERZ1046148 (study PRJEB29581, sample SAMEA5548360) | metagenome | biome: marine; feature: coastal; material: water | depth 25 m | study: Short-term variability in the microbial, nano- and picoplankton... | reverse complement strand
GGAGATTCGGACAGCGGTTACATTCTCGGTGCCATTAGTTTCGAATATGAATGGTTTACCATACGAAATAACACCTTCGTATCCTTCCATATAAAGATCGGCATAAGATCCAGTATAGTTGTTGGCTTGTATATCATACAACTTATATCCAGTCAATACTTTAACTGGGCAACCAGTGTCTGGGCGAATGACAACCACACCATCACGGTTAAGGATTGCTTCCTTGAACTTAGGTAAGATATTACATACGAAGTTTTCGAAGTCCCAAGTATCAGCAACAATTGATAGGATACCTTTAGGAGAAGCAATATCCATTAAATATTCAACGAATGCTTCTTCACCTTCTTCAATCCACGAGCAAGTAACGCTATGTTCGGTGGCATCTACCGAACAACCAACAAGTTCCTTTTCTAAATTGGCCTGATAGAAACGTTCAGCTAACAATACTGCACCCATGGTGTCAGTACCAACTAGACCAGAAGCTAAGTGACCAAGACCAGAAAGATAAGCACCTTCACGACCAAAAATCATCCCACGCATACTAAAATCGTGACCTTGGAATGGTACATTTTCGACCGGAAATCCAGTCTTTTCAGCAAACTCGAGGAATGTCTTCATGTAAGCAGTGGCTGTCGTACAAGACGTAGACACACCAGATACCTCACACGACATTACAGTCTCGATTGAGTTAGTTAACCACTGAAATCCTGGCTTAGTGCTACGAACAGTGATTGTTGCAACGCCATAAGGAACAATTGTGCCCTCCCTGATAGTTTTCAGGCGCAATGGAAGATATCCGAGATTGTGCAATTGACGTAAACGCTTGTCGTCAAATGCCTTACCAAGCATAGCACGAATAACTCGGGCGTGTTGCTCGATTGCTTCATCAACTGGTAAATCAAAGAATGTTTCATTGAAACTACCAATAAGGAAGTCCATACAAAAACGTTGTGCGCCAATATTGACCACACCACCTAACTGAATTTCAGCAGGAATATTTGTATGGCTATCTGAACGGTTGATATAATTCGCATATACTTCACTGACTTGTGGGTGGTATGCTACTGGATGAAACTCTTTATATACGTCTTTTGCGAGTGTTGCTGGTACTATTTCCATTTAATTCTCCTCAGAATTAGTTATTTATGCTAAGTTTAAGATTGTTAGATTTTTGTGTTCTACTTGTGGGATTGAATTAGTCGTCCAAATATTTTCTATACCATTATCTAGAAGATGATCAACACCACGACTGAATATACCATGAGTCACGTATAATGACACACTTCGAGCACCACCCATTTGTGTTAGTTCTTTGGCAAGACCAACAAATGTACCACCACCATCACAAATATCGTCGACAATAAGTACATCTTTACCACGGATTTCAGCTTGAGTATGATATCCAAATCCAGATAATTCACCACTCTTAAGATCACGGTGTTTGGTGCCATATACTATGTCTTCGACTCCCATACGTTTAGCAAGATCTTCGACCTTTTTAACGCTACCAGCATCAGGGGATACCAATGTTAAGTCGCCACGTATAATAACTTCAGCTAGACCAGTTTGTGATATTATATCCGTCATTGTCATCACATGGCAATTATTAAGTAACGCTGGCATAACATCACTGTGTGGATCGTAAACTTCAACTACATTAAATTCCAATGAGTTGATGATGTTTGCAAACACCTTGCTTGTTAGTGCTTCACCTTTATTACACACTCTATCTTGACGAGCATATGGCGCATAAGCCATACTTAACATAAGTGTGGCAATCGCAGGGAATCTTCGACGAACAGCATCCACAGTATTCACTAGTGCCATTAAATCCTCTGCATTAGATAATTGTACTGTGATCACTACTGTCTCGACATTCGGTGGATATTTCCGGTCAGGTACACAAACATTCACCTCACCTCCATTAAAAACTTTAAGTTCCATTGGAACACTCATTACACCATTTACATTAATTATGATCGGATTCATTTTTCACCTCTTTAATTGGAGTTATTGTGCTGTTAGAGAAATCTGGAATGTTAGCATTGAATATACGTCTTGGCGTATTAACTAAATTCAATAAAACGTATTTGTTGCCATTTCTGTGAGAGATCGTAGATATTTTTTCAGCTATAACTCGACCAAATGTATATCTAACCTCTTCATTGCCAGTTTCCCTGAGTTCTATCGCATCAATGGAATATGATGTTCTTCTTGCATCAGCTCTTGCAATTGCATATCCATCTTTCAACCCGCTATTGAATAATTTATAAACTTCATTACAGATTCCACATTCACTCGAACCTTCATTATCATTCGGACATGGAACCTTGATGTGTTTATTGTGATCATTCATAGTGATATAATGGAATTTACTGACCACCACACTTCCCAAATCTAAAATTAAAGATGCCTTCCCTTTAATTCCTAATACGAACGGTTTCTTTTGTGTACTCACTAAAATATTCCTTACTATTATTTAAGACGAGACCATTATAATCGATCTCGTCTCGAAAGTAAAGTTATAAACGGATAATTTTATCCAGATGTATATATTCGATGCGAGAATCGCGAAAAATCGCCTCAGAAACTGCGTTATTAGCTCTGTGGTAGGCTATGCCATAGACCACCCGACTAACACCAGAAGCAGCTATCATTTTAGCACAGTTTTCGCATGGTTGGAGATTGACATACAGAGTACCACCACGACGCTTAACTGGGTCGCTATTTAATAGGGCATTAACTTCCGCATGAATCTCATGATGCATCGACCATTCCCGATGTTCCAGTACCATCTTCTCCATATGTTCTTCGGTTACATCACAATCGCCACCAAATACTTTATCATAGTCGGGGAACCGATCACTACAATTTTCGTGACCAGCTGGTGTACCATTATACCCCGACGATAATATACGACCGTCAACGTCAGTGATTATACAACCAACCATATGCTTTTGACAATTACTATTGATTGATTCAGCTTCAGCTTGCGTAAGTCTAACTGTGTCAATTTTCAATTGTTTACGAGCAGCTTCTTTTTGTGGGCATTTGATTGTATGGAAATGTAACTTCTTACCACTGATGACATTTTCACCTTCCTTCAATAAGTATGTAGATTGGTCACCTTCTGGAGATCCCAAATCGAAACCATGCCACGTTGGTTCATTAACAGCCATCTGACCGAAGAATTCATGTGGTGTAGTTAATGGACTAGCTGCACATTTAGTCACATAGTCTTCCCACGAATCCCGCCAATAGCTGTCGATTTGTATTCGTTTCAGTTCAGCCTCTTCTTCCTCAGTTAACCCTAACCCTAATGGGTCGGTGGATTTAACTGCAGTCGCGTCCAAGATCTCGGATTCGTTATCCACTGGATATTTTACGTTAGGAACTACTCCAATAATTGGATGAGTTTCCATTTCAACCTCAATGTTTCGATATGGATTTTGGTAATCCGGTTGCTTAACATCCACATCTGGTATTTGATGCACCCCTAATTGATGGATTGTACCAATAGAAACATTTGTGTCATACTTCCAAGAAATTCCAGGAGACACTTCCGCAAGCCCAGATTCATAAAGACCAATGAATTCTACACATAAGTGTAGATCGAATCGAAGTAAGTCCCCAGTCCGTTGAATATTTTCAGCCCCACCAATAACATCACCACCAAAATTGAATGAAACTGGTAATGACTCATTGAATATATATTTAAAATCATCCCCAGTTTCGGGTAGCTTCATTGCCACCCGACCAATATTTTTCATGTAATCACCTAATAAGCAAATGTTGTTCTGTAACTAGCACGAGTGGTTGCAGTATACATTAACTGCTTAATTTCCATAGTCGCACCAAATCGAAGAAAGTCTGGAGTCCACACAAAAATATATTCCATCGTACTACCTTGACTCTTATGTGCGGTCATAGCGTATACGTGTTTGAAACTATTAAATGTCTTCTTCAGATCCCAAAAGTTTTTCCAGTGGGTGCGTTTGTTTTTAACATCGAGCTTGGCTCGTTCCGCATATCTGGATAACTTATTTTCATATTCAGCTTTCGCACTGGATTTCAGCACCTTAACTGTATATATTGCATTGGTGTCCATCGACGATAACTTCATTTCCCAACAAGGTAAGTTGTGCATATCGTCATCAATTTCTTCCAATTCCATAATTCGCATTTCTTCTGCATTTTTGTGCATATTACCTGCGGACTGAGCAACTAGAATTTCATCCACTAGGTATTCTTTAACATCGAATCCATGAATTGATTTTCGTACTCGGTCATTTATGGTATCCACCATATCATTGGTATATGCTATACACCTACAATAATCCGGATTAGTTTTAAATTCTTTACTCTTGAATATCTCGACTGCGGATTTAAACCAAGTCATTTTATTCATTACATCGACGCCACTACCACATTCCAATAGATTGGTCTGTATTGCTGGCCATTCAGCATAAATGTCATCTTGAATTAAGCGTAATTTCGTCGCAAGATCGATAATTGGATTACCACCTTTCTGTCGAACCACTTCACTCAATCCCACAGTTCGAGACACTTCGGTGAAACAACTACTAATTTCTCCAGGGAGTGCATCCACAGGTGATATCTGACACTTATCGCCAACAAAAATTATCGTAGTCGAACAACTTTCGATAATGTATGACAGTAGTGTATCATCGAGCATACTACATTCATCAACAAATAGTACATCGTAAAATTTTTCATCTACATATTCATCACGATATAATACTTCAGCACCTTCAAGCTGCTTCATTGCCAAACCGAGCGCTGAATGTATCGTACGAATATCCACCCGACCATCAATTCCAGCACTATACGCCATAACACGCATAACCTTCACAGCTTTATGTGTAGGTGCTGTCATCCCAATTGACAGGCAAGGATCGATAGCATTAATTATCTGCTGAATTGTAAACGTCTTTCCTGTTCCAGCAGCACCAAAAAAGGTGATAAACTTATCGTTATCACCCATATCTCTATTTATTACACCAAGAATTTGCTTTTTAGCATTTTCCTGACCTTCATTTAATTCAAACAATATATCCCCTACACAATAATAGTTCTCTCCCAAACACCCATACGTACAAGATATTTTCTTTGTGGCTCACTAGGCGTACAAGATAACTTGATTTGCTTAGCAGCTTTAAATGAAGAGACTTTGACTTTAGACATTAACGCTGGAACGGAATCGTCCACCCGCACCATACATAACACACGAGACGATTTCTTACCAGCGATTCCCGACTTTCTTTTAGCTTTGATTGGCTCTGGCATACAAGTTGGGTCGCCACTGAATGTGATACCCTTACGTACACCAACGGCACCAATTAATGATTGTAATTGAGCTATCCCTACCGATTTGTCCTTAAACTTATCCACCGACCTACATCCCATCACATGAGGGGCTAGTGTGTTATAATATTCCACCATATCCTTCATCGTGATAGACTTAAGACATTTAGAATTTACAGCATTGTTTACAAGTAAAGCGATAGACATAGTAGTTTTCATTTTAAGACCTTAGATATTAAATGTAGGGACAAGCCCTAACCGGAGACCCCATTATACTACATCTCGATAATAAGTAAAGCTTTTATTTAATTATTTATATCCCAACATATGACATGGCATCGACGGCATTATTCATCATCTTCTTTGTTTCATAGAATCCACCATCCATGTCATCCATTTGTTTTCCCATATCGGCAAGTTCATCTACATCGAGAGGGTAGTTCATTGCCTGAGCCTTATAACAAATCTGTACCATAAATTTATAGATTGCTGTATGATGTGACCCAATTGGAGTTAACATATAGTCATTAACCATACGATCATCCACAAACGGACAATTATCTGCTTGGATATTGAATTCTGGTAATGGATTGTTATCTACGAATATAGACCGCTTCAATTTTCGTAGTGGGTTATCCTTCTTAAAACGCTCTGCTTCTGGTGGCATGGGGTATTTAGCCACCAACGCCTCCCAGTCTAACTTAATTCCCTTTTCAACGTGGAAAAAGTGGCGATATTGGTCGCCTTTGTTGGTATATCTAGCAGGGACGTAGTGCATACGACTCATGTCTTTAGTTTGTTCATCAACTAAACCTTCACACCACATTTGTGCAGCATACCACACTTCTTTTAATTTTTCCTTCGGTGCCGTGGTATTCAGTGGTATTATAACCCGCAATTTAAGCTTACTGTGTGTACAGCTGGCACTACTATAGAATATCCGGTCGAAGTGTTGGAATATGGTGTTAATTTGACTTAATGACTTATCTGTGTCATCAATATCCAATATAAGTATATCCCACCCAGTCACATTATCATTTGTTCGTTTATCATCTTCGTTTGCATATATCGCTGAAGATATCAATCCCTGAGTTTTATCATATTCTTTATGTGTTGGCTTATACCCTTCAACCTCAGAAATGGCCTTCATTGTTTCACAGAAATGTTCCCATGTTTCTGAATAACATAACTGCGGTTGGTTACTATAGAACCCATAAAAGTAACTGTATTCCACTACCGTTTCACCTTATTAATAAATTGATCGGTGTATGATACCCGTTTATCCTTGTGATTATAACCTATTAGGTCAAAGAAAGTCCACACGGAATCATGTTCCATAAATTGTAACTCTGGACACAACTTATCGATTTGTTCCTGAGTTACACCATCACGACCTTCCAATAACTTCATGAATCGTTCACGAGATGCATTATGAATCTTGATATCAGGCTCGAAGAATCGAGAATATTTCACTGAGGAATTATACTCATGATGTTTCTTGTGATTCCAGTGATAATACCAACGTTTCAATGTACGTTCAATTAAACCTTCTTTAGCACCAATTTGTCGATACCAACCACCACGAGGATCACCATCGCGTGAATTAATTTTGTGTATTAAGTATCCGGTCATATTACCAGATTCATCGAATAGCGTTTCCTTGACCATAGTTGGACGATCCATCACTTCTTCCCCTTCTTAGAATCTAGATAATTTTTATAGGCTTTGTCGATTTTAATTTTATCTCGCTTAAACTCACGGAATGCAACCTTAGTTTCTTTATGCCAAAAATTAACGGTGTCTTTGTTCTCGTTCGCCATTTTATCCATAAATTTATTATTAGGATCCCAATCATCATTAAGGAAATTGGCCTCAAGAAGTAAATCATTGTTGACGTCGGCTATGACACCCATTAGACATTTGAAGTTCTTTTTGGATAACGTCGTATGTTCACGTTTAGTTATCTTAGATGGTATCTTCATTTTAGATACGTCCAATTAGCAATAGAATTAAAGTCCAGAACAACACCCATATCACACCACCCGCAATTTTCTATCAATCGAATATCGGTGTAACCGTCATCTAGTAGGTTGTGGTGTAATGAAACATAATCCGCATGACTGAACTTACTTGCCATTGAACTTAGTAGACTCAGTGGCATATCAACAGACTTACGATTCTTTATTCCAAATTCGTAAGTGTTACCACCAAATCCAGAAGCCCAATCTTTGTTCTCGTTAGCGAACCAAAGCCCCAACGCCCCATTACAATGATTGGTTATATTTTTCAATAACTTATCATAGTCAGGAACATATATATTATGTTGCGTTTTATGGAACATTAGATTTAATCTCCACATATTGAAGACGTATGTTATGTCTTTCTAGTAATTCATTCCAAGCTGTGAATGAATTCTTCCAAGTACCACTCTGTTTCTTGAGTAATTCGATCGCAATTTCTTCCGGTGTTGGTGGAATCTCGTGCACATATTCATGTGCATATGTGTGTAGTGTTCCTTCTCGATCACGTAGCACCACGATATCTTCGTCTGCTACAATGAATTCAAATACTACACTCAGCATATATTCCGTATTTACTTTATATCGCTTCTTTCTGCTATATTTAGGCATTAGTGTCTCCGACCAAAAAATACATAATCTTTAGTTACAGTGAGAATCCTCGAAAGATCTGACTCTGCGGGGAGGCTACTATACGCCAGCAATTCCATACAGTGGTCATATCGACCGTCGATTTCGTCCATAACGCGACCTAATGGAATAGCCCCATTCTTAATCGCCATGATATGCTCACGGTCTTTAAGTGGGAACGTTATTGTACCATCAGTGATAACTTCTTCAAGTTCACATAACACACGAACTGCATGACTGAGAGCCTTAGTATCTAGCCCAGTGTCAGCACCAGCTTGTGTGCGTTTGCCGTATCGTTTTAATTCATTTTCTAACGCTTCGACTAATTGACTGATGTCCCACGTATAGATGTATTTCTTACCACAAACTTCGAGATACTTCTGTTCGTGGTCTGACACCTGATTAACCGTCTTGATGTATTTGAAATCGAAGTCGAGAAATTCACTAGACGTTACAAAATATTCAATTGTACAATTCTTGAATCCACAGAATTTAATTTTATGTAACAACTTACTCATTTCTTCATATCGTTTAATTTTGTTAGAATACTTATGAGTGTGGGTCTTTATGTAACCAATCAAACCCTTCATATTCTTGGAATATAAATCGGAACGACACTCTACGATATTACCCCACACACACGACTTACTTAAAATGAATTCGTCTGGTGTATGTAATAAGTCCATACAATTAGTATCTGCTTTCAGAGCACTATTGAGGAAACTACTGAGCGATTTAAGCTCAATCTCGATATCCAATTCTTCATTAGACTTATTGTAGGTCTTAAGCGCACGACCCATCAATAGATCTTCTTTAGATGGGCAATAGATCGCCTTAATGTCGATATCACTACCTTCGCGATTTAAACCATACAAGTGGCTACCATGAATTGACATGAAAATGACGTTCTTGCTGCCACATTGTTCATAGATCCATTCTTCTTGTGCCTGACTTAACTTAACTATATTTGTTTCCATTTGTTTTGAACCTCTCTAATAGATGATATTTTAGCGGCTCGGACTTCCGCACCTATGTTGATTCCACTTCTACCAGCATCCAGCATCGCTTCGGATATCGACTTAGTGTCTGTTTCTAGTACAGCTCCCAGACATTGCCTTAAATATATGAGTTGTAGATACCTAGTTCTACGAAACTCGGCAATTTGCTCTTCATTCGAACCACGACCCCTAGCATCAGCCATACAACATCTTAATATCGACCGGAATCGTTCTGGGTGCTTCATTGCACCAGTATCTTCGAATAGCCTCATTATGGTTTTCGGTTTCATGCTTCGGTTGTCCCCACGACCCAAACAACCATGAATCTTAGTGTGGAATTCACAAACTAACAACGCCAACTCACGGAATTTATTTGGTACTTTATAATCGTCGCAGAATTTATTAATGTATGGCAATCCAGACTTTTCGTGACCATGGGCGGTGCCGTGTAAGTTCCATGCTTCGGGTTTGCCGAAGTCGTGAGCGAAACAAGCAAATATTTCTTCCGCTGAGAAGAAATTATCAGAAGCATAATCCATCACTAATTTAGTATGAGTCCAAACATCACCTTCTGGATGATGGTCGCGACGTTGGTCGGTGTTCTCCATAGAACGGATCATACCAAATCCACCACCAAAGCCCTTTAGCGCCTCGAAATATAGACTTGGGTGTTTCGACGATAAAGCCTTAGCAGTTTCGTTCCAGATACGTTCTGGCGGTAGTACGACGTTTGGTCCAGGAAGTCCACCATTCATATCTAGTGCATAAGCAAATAATGATTGTACATAATCGAAATACCCCATTGTCGTTTCGTCAATGTGCCATGATGGACCAAATCTAGCCAAGAATCTTGCACAACGAAATACCCGTAATGGGTCTTCTAAAAATGCATCACTGGTGGCTCGCAACACTTTATTTTCGATGTCCTTACGACCATTGTATGGATCTTCTAATCCCCAACCAGAAAGTTTGTGGCCTTTCTTTGGCTCGAACCCAACAAATATTGCCATGGCGTTGATAGTTAGGTCGCGTCTACTTAAATCTTCATGTAGAGTAACACCCTCCCAATCACAGGTGAATCCTTTATGACCGTCACCAGTACTACGTTCAGTTCTAGCCAAAGCATATTCTTCTTTGGTTTCTGGGTGTAGGAATACTGGGAAGTCTTTACCAACCTGAGTGAAGCCATTTGCTAACATAAGCTCGGGATTGCCATTCACGACGACATAATCGTAATCGTTTGGTTCATTGCCCATAACTAAGTCGCGGACTGCACCACCAACTAAATAAAATTGTACAATCCTGCCGTTCTTACCTAACCATTTCATTGATGTGGCTCCTTGTAGTTCCTAATATTATGACTGAATACCATCATAGCTCGGTACATTTTCTTTGCTTCTAATAATGGGCAATTGTTAACTTCACGGATCTTCTTAATCATCGAGACTTGGTTAACTTTACCCTGAATTTTATAATCGATAGCCATTGGCATAATCTCACTTATTGTTGTGTAGTGGTCTTTGAACATTTGGTAACATACTCATTGCAATTTTATGTGTTTCGTCGCAGATGAATTCTGTACCATCAACATTACCTTCATATATATATAAAAAATACGTCGTGGAAATCTTCATCATATTTAATGGTCCACATTATGCCATTAATTTTCATTGAGACGCGAGGTTTATGATCCGATTCGTCGAGCATCTTACAACGGATTATGTCACCATTCTTAACTCCATATTTCGCTAATATGGTATCATTACACCAATTAACAGAACAGAAGAATTGTAGACCTTTTGGTAAGCAACGCATATTGGCATCAAACATCACGACCATCCACAAATGATCTCAGTGATCTAGACATTAGTGAATCCATTTCAACTCGATGCTTCATTTCCATTTCTCTACGAAGATTCTCTCGATTTTGTAGTGCTTCAGTCTCATTGAATAATCCCCAAGAGTTTACACTCAATCCAATTTCATCATTCGGGTTGTACATAGTTCCAAGAATTCTTCTAGCTTGGTCGGTGTTTGTTATGGTAGCCGAAATTGATATCGTTTTACCTTCAAAACACAGTGCGTCTAACACATCGCTCATGAGAAATCTCCAAAATTTGCCACATTGTAGAAATAATGCCGAGCGGCTGGTCCACTCAATTTTTGGTGAATATTCACCTTCTTACGAATAACTCGCAATTGTCGAGCACTTTGCTTCTTAATACATGGGAATGACATGAAACAACCAACACCCTTCACATGAATCCACCAAACTCTCATACTAGATTGGGTGTCCGTGTTATAGGCATATCCATATCGCTGAGTAATTGTAATTTTATCCATGAACCACCAACCTTATAAGATCTTCTTGTTTAATTTTCTTAGTGCCTGTATGTGAACGATTTTTAACATAAACGCACTCATGACCAATACCAACGACTTGGCTGATAGTTTTGTGGTCTTTATATCTACGACCGCAAAAGGTAGCGTAATGCTCAACAAAGACGTTGTTATTATTCATTATTTAAACTCCAGCATCCCATTTGCGAATTTCTAAAATTGTTTGGATGTGATTAGGACGATACTTCAATGAATCGAGCATACCCTGAATCTTTTCTAAACTATCTTCGGTTAATTTAATGACCTTGGTCATAGCAACCAATTCTGGATCACCTTCTATCCAACGCTTCATTTCGATGTTATTCTTAACTTCGACGTTGAATGGTTTCTTCATATATTCTTCGGATAGTGATCGACCAGCATAATATTCCTGCTTACTTAATTCAGACTGATTATATGCCCCCCACATTGCAACTAATGATTCTTTATATTGACGATGATATCGCATATATTTAATTGTAAGATCCAGACACCGTTGGATCTCCATTTCTAGATTATTCTGACCGAATTTATTATCGGATTCCATTTCATCTAGAATTTCCGTAAATGGTTTCATTAATGACAATCCCACATTTCGATTGTGGTGTACTTACCATTAACATCAGTGGGCACTGGACGACGATTCCATTCGAATTCAGTGACAACTTGAATGAAACCACCTCCAGGAAAATCATAACGGAAATGTTCCCATCGATGTCCATTATATTGAACATTCTCACCAAAGTATGCACGAACGATGTCCATCATTTTACTGAAAGACCATCGACGCATCTTTTCGTCGTTAACTACATAATACACATGATTACCTGCCGACGATTGTTCGAATGATTCCATAATTCGACGGAAAGTTTTCCCTGATACACGATATCCATCAGCTTCAGGATGGTTTAAATTTAATATTTCCACATTTACCTCTTTTCTTGTATACATTAGTTCTGATTGGTTCTACTCCAGGACGTGCACCAGAAATTGATACATGAACACCATCTGGTGTACGTGCCACTAGAGTTCTATTAGGTCTATTCATGCGATCTAATACTTGTTGCCTGACTAACCAAGGAAGTTCAATCATTCTTAGAACACCATAATATCCCAGCACCCAATCCAAAACAAAAGCCAGAAATAGAGAATATTATTATTGCAATATGCAAGTCTGACATCATAATTCTCCGGATATAACGAACCATTCTACTGGTAACGCATATCCATGAAAGAACCAAACGGCATCAAAGCCAGTAGGGTATCGAATAGATCCCTGACCAGTTCTATCGAGAATACAAACAGAGGTGTCGTCAATTGATTTAGTTTCATCGATTGGATAAGTTGTGGTCTCACCGAAGATTTTTTGCATATCTTCCTGTGCTAAACCATAATCGGCTAAATCTGATGCGGTTGGTAATTTAGCTAGAGTTGCGTTACGAGCCATAATATTTTCCTTTAAGTTTTGAGAGAGACCAGTATAAGTGATCTCTCGTCGAAAGTAAAGCTTTATTTTTTCTTTTTCTTACTTCCAAAAATCCAACCAAATAAGTCGGCAATTCCTTCGAATATAAATTCTAACAGATCGTCCATTATAGATATCCTTGCATTGGTGTGTAAAATGCCCGTAGAGCGTCATATGTCATCCAATGATGATTGACATCATCGACAGTGAATCCCATACGTTGGCGAGGTTTATCGACTGAAGATATTTTGATGATGGGAGGAACTCCACGAACTCTACCAATATATCGACGATTCACTTCTGGTTCATCAACGTCCATTATAATATTTCTCATAATTTACTCCAACTTAATAGATATTATTTCGAAATCAAATTGCTGTTCTGTATAATACTGAACTCGCTTCTGTCCATGACCCCAAACATAATTTACATATGCGCCAATGCAATAGTCATCCACAATGTCAAACATATTGACACGATTTCCGTACTTAGACTTCCGAAGTAATCTACCAATTGACTGTAGCACCTTAATCCGAGACTTACTAGGATGAGCAAATACCAGATTATGAAGCCGCTTAATGCTAATCCCAGTGCTAATGGTGCCAAGAGAACCAATAATAATTGCATTTTCTTTCTTCTCCATAATTGCGCGAATTTCTTGGCGCTTGTCTTTGGATGTGGCTCCGGTGTATAAGTAGATATCCCTGTCGGGTAGAGCCTCCTTCATCCATTTATATAAATTTTCACCATGATCAATATTCTTAATCATGATGATCGTATTCCCCTTGAGTTCAGCAGCAAACCTCATTACATGAAGATTACGTTCTTTCGAGTTTGTTATCTCAACAATCTCTTCCTGATAGTTAGCCTTCCGTCGGGGAATTTTACCAGTTTCGGGGTCGGGGTCACCACGAGGACTTGAACGCATAAATTTACGTTGTTTTTCGTCGTGTTCGATTAATACCACTTTAATGTCCAATTGAGCCACACGATTCATGTCCATTAGCTCTTTCGTGGTAATCACCGTGAAGATCGGTCCAAACAGACCTTTTAGTATCATGAGGTTAGTTTTACACTCATCCAACGTACCAGTTAGACCAACGCGCCAGAAAGCATTAACGCACGACTCTAATATCTTAGTGATCGACTTACTTACTGCCGTATGTACTTCGTCAACCATAACAGCTTTAAATTTATGGAAGTATTCAGCAGGTAGTTTTGCTAGAGACTGATAAGTAGATATTACTATCCGTTTACCAGTTTTCTTGTCCACACCTGCTGTAATCTGGTGTATATGGTCATATGCATTCCATTCGATATCCGAGCTATAGTTATTAAAATCGTCAGCCATCTGGGACACTAATGGCACAGTTGGTACAATCATTAACATCTGTTCTCCAGGAATTAACTTCTCATACATACGAACTAACATATATTGAATGAGAGATTTACCTGACGACGTTGGTGATAATAATATACAACGTTGCCATTCTAATGCTTTATGTGCTGCAGCCACCTGATATTCATATGGTGGTATCGGGTCACCTTCATCTCGACAATCCAACTTATCAACAAAACCTTGAAATTTCTCCTTCTCGAGAATGAATTTCTTAATCGATGGGTCAACCTTAAAAGGTTGGTCGTGTTGCTTACAAAATTTAGCAACCTCCGACCAAAGACCAAGATGTAATCGCCCATTCTCATGAAGCATACGTATCTTACCATCCCAGAAATTATTCTTGTAGGTTGGTGCGAATTGGTATCCATCAGCAAAGAAACTTAGGTGGTCTCTTAATTGACAAAGAAAGTCAAAATCGTCAGTTATTATCATTCCCCAAACTTCATCTATCTTTTTAAAGTATACAGTACAATCAAATGCCATAATGGTTCCTATACATGATTAATTGCATCACTATTTAACTCCCACCCATATTCACTCGCAGGGATAGTCTGTACATCATGGATTGGCTGCGTATGTTCCAGTCCTTCTTTATTACCAGTTTCGCAATAACCAGAATTGACACGTTTCGAATTAATTTCAAACTTAGAAACATACATTAACAGGAAGTCGTCCTTAGTGATTCCCAATAATTCACACCCAACATGAATCGCACACATAATGGTCAACATATAGCCGTCACCGTCATCTATATCACGACATAATGTACCAATAAGATTATTGAGGCGATCTAATCCAACCACTTCTAATGTTGGAACAGAAAAATCACATGAGATATTTTCCGATGCTTCCACTGGATTTGTTATGTTATATTGTAACCAATGACCAATAGCGAACTTAATGACATCAACGAATTCTTCAACAGCACGATCATAATTAGTTGGTTCTTGTGTAGGTTTCCACCACTTCCATAAATGTGGAATCTCATCCAGAAATTCACCATATTCAGCAAACATAGCAGTTCGCCACATTTCCGGTGTATGTGGCTTCTTGATATGTACCTCGAACTGATCATTCTCTTTAACCTGATTCGCCACCAACTTAGGTAAAATATTAATCCATGAAGATTCAATGTATCCACGACTGGAACAAAAATGATCCCATTCACCAAACCCCTGATACTTTCTATTCCAGAACGTTTTATTTACATCGAACGAATCCATAATATCTTCATCGGCGAATTCAGTTTGTGTGCCATCATTGACGATCCTAAGAATTTCTGCATTCATGTTGCGACACAATTTATATTCCAACGGCTTACGGACATCGGTGATAATGACGTCCTTACCTTCGTGGAGTAATTTCTTCACATGAAGCTGTACTCCCCTGATGAATATTTCTGGATCCACTGTTCGCAACACATCCAACATTTTCCATATATCACGTGGAGTTAAATTATTAATGTTTTGTGGGTGATTAATGGGTGTGTTCTTGTGTTCGGGTGAATAATCCAAGTCCATCCACGGGAATATCAATTTTGCTCTTGCCTTCAACTCATCACTAAATGATACACGAACCCAACCATGATGGCGAATCAGGTAGTCCGCAAGATGGTCTTTACCAGATCCCGAACGCCCTGTGAATGCTAATAATTTACCTGTCATACAATACCTTATAATAATTTGAAGAATGAAGAATGACGTAAACAGTCGTCGAAGTCTTTGTGGTTAGGATCGAATTCAGGGGTTACACCACCAGTGATACTTTCTTTAGACGCACCTTTCTTATGAAGGGTGTGATACAGAACTGCTAATGCATATTCCCACAACAAGTTATCTTCGATTGGAATACCAAACCCATTAAACACTTCTTCGATTTTATCTTCATAGAAACTACAAGTTCCCATGTCGTCTACCGATTCGTCGTCGTCAATTAATTTAGATAATTCTTTAACTAATTCCATGAAGAATTGACGATCGTCGTCGATATTACCAGTGGCAATCAATTTACCTTCGTTGTTAATCCACCCACCAGGAAGTATACCTTCGTGGGCATTTTGTACAACGGCTTTTCCCTGACTCGCAGTATTATCGTAGATGTGTAAATTAGTAACAAAATGTGTATATTCACCCAACACGATAGTTTCTTCGTGGCGAGCATTAAGATTATTCACAAACAATTCCATAAGGAATGTCCACTCGAATACATTAATATTCAACGCACCCCAAATTGCATCACCTGAACGTTGGAATACATTTAGATTTAATGAATATGTACCATCTTCATTAGGTACACAAAAGAATACCAATTCATTGTTACATGGACGATCTTTGGTTTTTTCGATTTTATCACCAGAGATTGTACCACTTAACAAGTTTTCTTTCGCATCAAATTCAGGTAGTAATATCTGGATTATCGATTGACGAGTAGTTAACCCATCAGTGGTGAAAACATCCAATGCTTCCTGAAGTTGATTGTACACATACAATCGAGGTCCATACGCACCACGCCAACAATGGCCATCGTCTGAATAGTCCCCAGCACGAGGTAGGTAGAATGACAGGAACGGATTAACTCGATCATCACCAGCCATAACCCAAAAAGTTTCCGCAATCTGAGCTATGATGTTAGATTTACGACCTTCTAAATAAAGGTGGCGATTTTGTGGTTTTGTTAAATTTAGGATTGCGTTGTTGACACAAGTGATGTCTCCATTGCGACTTCCTTGTACACGACCATCTAATACAGTTGCGTATGTGTTTCGTGCTAGTTGATTGAACGAGCTACCTGATATTGGTGTAAACATTAATTCTCCTCGAATTAGTATAAAACTGAACCCCGAAACAACATTATTGTCGTTTCGGGGATTTAATTAAATTTCGCTATCTGCTTCAACTGCCATGATGTATGAAACTTCTACATCTTCGATTGTCGCAGTAAAGTTGACAATTTTCTTTTTGGAAATCAAAACATTGTAATCTAACGGTAAGAATGATAATTTATTACCTTTCTTAGAGTGTTTCAGGAAGACTGTGAATTCACCTTTGTCTTCGTCACTAAGTAACACACTGAATGTACGCTTAGTTTTTGTTAGATTCACTTCAGGGTTTGCTTTAGTTTTATCTAATGCTTTCAGGTATACTTTACCACCTTCACCAACAATAGCAATATCTTCTGCATTATTAATGGCAGCAGCCTTAATCACTTTCTTTAAAATGTCAGCGGTGACTTCGACTTCGATATCCGTTGTCGGAAAATCGATGTTTCTGTTGTCCCAAATTAGCTCTTCTTTATCAGAGTAATAGTACTCCTGATTAGTGCCACTTTCGTCGCTAATAATCACCGAGTTTTCGCCAAATTGGAAGTCTGGGTCTTCGAACAATGATAAGATTTTAAGAAATCCATTAAGGTCATGCATAGCGAACTCTTCCGGAAACTCTTCCGGTACAGTCACCTTGATTAATGTGGTTTTCTTTTCATTAACCGTTCGAATGACATTTCCTGGTTCAACAACCAAGTGTGCATTAAATATTGCTAAGTTCTTTAAAATTACTATCGTTTCTGGAGATATTTTCATTAATTGTTGATTCCTTATAAATCAAAGACCGACGTAGTTTTACGCGGTACTAAATTGGGTGTGAAATCGCTTATTAATGGAACAAGACGATTCATACGATTAACACTTAAGAAGTTCAGCGTCTGCATTATTTTAGCAGGTTTTGCTTGCTTCATCGATTTGCGGATTGCATATTCTACATTTTCTGGAATGCAATCCAACGAAATTAATTGACGATTACGGAGATAGTTTTCATAAACAATATCACCCATAACAGCCTTGAGTTGTTCCTCACTGATTTGCTTAGCTTCATACCAAGCAGTTTTAAGTTTAACAGTGACTGGTGGTGCACGATCTACTGACTTCTCAGCCAAACGAGCTTTATGTTGAGTAACATAAAAATCATCAGGGCAACGAACAGATGGAATGCCATCGGCTTTATCACCAGAAACAATGAGTTCAAACTCGAAGTATTCTGGGTCTGTAATTGGATGTTTTTCTTTACCCTTCACAATCGGGCGATAAATGTCAATGTGATTGAGTTTAAGTAATGCACCAAAATCTTTATCGTTAGAAATAATGATTGATGGTTCTTTATTACTTTTACTTAACGACCCAATGGTGTCATCTGCTTCCGCACCAAATGCCTGAATTACAGGAAATGGTAAATGGTCACGAACTTCGTCTTGAATTGCATAGATGTATTCGAATATAGTTTCCCATTCGTTATCATCCTTCTCGCGACCCTTACGACGTTCGAATTTATATTCAGGGAACACTTCATCACGCCAAGATTTCGAATCTAAGCAAACGTGGAGTAAACCATAATCATCACGGAACATTTTATTGTAGTGACGTATTGTATTTATGACGAGATGTCGTAAATATTCTTTATCTGGCTCCTGGCCAGACTTAAGGTCTACGTGTATGGCAGCAAACATACTACCCGAAAAATCTAAATATATAGCCATCATCTCTCCTCTAAGAATGTTGCTAATAGGTTTGTTTGTTCTTTCTCGCGCTTACGCTTCTTGATAGACTCAGACAACGATTGTTCTTCATCGACATCTATCGTTCTATCGTGAGCTTCAACAACCACACCATCGCTTCTGTTATGACGCTTAACCTTTACAGTCTTCTTCATATCATTGCTCCAAGTTAGGTTAGAGTGGGGGTATTACACCCCACTCACAATTACGAGATTAAATCATTGGCCAACGATAATAAGCCGTCTGTGTTACCAGTTTCGAATAGTATATGAACTGCATCTTCGAGTTCATTGAACTCGAATGTTAACATATCCATACACATTTCAGTTAGACGTTCTAATCCGATATTTCCACCAAATTGTTTATGAATGTCCTTGATTCTATCTTCGTAAGATTCAGTCATGCAGTTCTCCTACATGTCTAAATCGGCAAATGGGTCATCATTACTTTCCGATGGAGTCTGACTTGTTGCATTAGCGAATGGGTCAGTTCCAGCTTCGGCTGTTGAGTTACCACCATTGTTAGCAAATGGGTCGGCGATATTTTCTTCGACTGGTGTCTGTTGACCTGTAGGTTTCTGACCACCGCCAGTTTTACCAGCAAACGGATTAGAACCACCAGCAGCAGCTTTGGCACTATCTTCTGGAGTGAATTCTTCGTCCAATATAGAAGCACAATATGCAGCACCCAATACTTTACGCATGTTTTTATCTAATTCTTCGAACGACTTATAATTTGTTTCTGCTTCGAATTCAGTTAGATCATGCATACCATTGTAGAATGTTTCTAATACATTATCATCTTGATGTAATACAGACGGTGGATCGAATGTAGAATCATCGTAGTTCAAATAACTAGACTTATCTTTAGTACGTAGACGGAATGTAGCACCTTCCCACATGTCATAAACTGGCACTGGTGCCTGATCGGCATATTCCGGAACCATCGCAGCAATAATTTTCTTATGAATGGCTGGACCATATTCAAATAAGAACACTTTACCATTATTGTCTGGATTGGCTGGATCATTAATCACCACAATATTCGATGAGTAGCGTAAGCGACGACCACGACTACGAACAGCCGTACGATCCGCACCTTTATCACCACCAAGACCACGTTCCCATTGTAGGTGATTTAGTTCTGCAACCGGATCATCTTTACCAATAGCTTTTAATGAACGCTCCCAATAACTGCCACCTTTACCCTTGAATGAAAATTCAATCCATTCAGCCCAAGGTAAGCGATCACCATTACCGAATGGTAAGAAACGGATGGTCGCTGAACCAATTTTAGTTGTTTTGTCGTATGTTAATTTGAATTTACGGGGATCTTTGTTTCCACCACCTTCACTACCAGCGGCAGCTGTTTGTACTTTTTCTTGAAGACTTGCTAATGCATTTGTTTTGTTTTTTCTAAGGTTTGCGAAACTCATGTATATTTTTTCCTATTTTACATATTTTATTAATATTTGCTTTAAAGTGGAGAATTCCAATTTATTAAGCCATGGTTGATATTTAACAATACTCAACCGGAGATTCGGCCAAACGAAAGTATCTCTAATTTGTTCATCAAATTTCAATACAATGTCACCATTCAATATCTTGTCCACGATACAAACCGTTTCCAAAGTGATGTGACCACCATTCATCAACTGAATGGCTAATGGTAAACTCCCTGTTATGGACGTGAATAAGTCGTTGAATTTTATTTCGTGTTTCTCAACAAGAAACTGTAACTTCTTCAAATCCTCCTCGAATAAATATTCTATGCGGTGCATCTTAGATTTCCACTCCCTGAAATTATAATCGGAATATTCCGAAATGTGAGTGCAACCAGCCATAACATTCGCCATAAAATAATCTGCGAGATCCCCTTTCCTATATTCACTGCCGAGTCGATGAAAGAAATTCTTATCTGGTCGATTATCAAATCGTTCCTGAGTGAATTTCACTCGACCCTTCTTCGCGAATATATCGTAATTCTTTTGCTTGAAGTGAAAATTAACAGCCATGAATAATTTATATGACTGATATCCATTTAAATAGAGACCAGTCATATTTCTTTATGATTCTTGATTGTGGTACCGTTAAGATGATCGATTTCGTGTTGAATTATATAAGACAACAACCCTCGACACTTCTTCTTAATTGGTTTCCAGTCAATGTCGTAACCCTCAACCACCACCCAACTTCTGCGACGCATGGCTTCGATCTTTCCTGGATACGATAAACAACCCTCTTTCGATTGCTTATCCTTACCGGAAGTTCGTGTAATGACTGGATTGATAATTTCAGAAACAAAACCATTATCCTTGACTAATATCACACGACGTAAAATCCCAACTTGGTCAGCAGCAAGACCAACGGCTCGTGGATGTCCATGTAATACTTTCCACATTTCCGATACTAATCCCTTAACATCATCACCGAATGGAACTTCTTCTGCAACCGAACTTAGAATTTTATCATTACCTTCGATAATTTCCATAACTATTTCTCTTTTAATTAACTTTAGAATGAGACTTCCCAACCAAAGTCTCAAACTAAAGCGAACTTTTAAATTCACGGTCTCATAATAAATCCCTCAGTTAATATTTAATTACATACTTCGAGGGTGTTTATTATGGACGATCTACCATGCTAAGTAAATATTTATTTTTTAATAAATTAACTAAAGAACGCATCCAATGTTGCCACTGGCTCAACCGACCATCCAATAAGTTCGATAATGTCGCGCATCGGTTTTAGATAAGTTTTCTCGCACATCAAGTCGTAATCAATTTTCTTATGTAAATCGAATTCCGGTGGTAATATATCGGAAAATCCAATAACATTAGTATTGAGTTTATTTGGTAGCTCAACGTGGATATACTTTATCTTATCTCCAGGAATAATTTCGCGATAATTAGCCAGCCCTTTGTCTCTAATGGCGTTGTTGTAGGTGATACTAGCCCGAGAATTAATTGGGACAGTAACTCCTGGCAAAAAGCCACCTTTTACATCGCAATATTTTTCCTCTAAACCATTAACACCACGAGGAAACGCAATATCTTCAGGTTTCTCCTGAGAAAATTCACGCTTGAACGTCTTGATGAATTGCTGAACATCTGTTTCCTCGTGATTAAGAATCAGACCAAGAGTCTTCTTCATTGCACCACGAACAACTTCCGGAGTCGACGATTTAACAACATCTAGACCAATGGTCTTAATATAAGGCTCATCGAACGCAACACCTTCAGAATTCCACACACTTAATGCATACCGCTTTTTAGCACAGAATACACTATTGTCCGAAATAACTTCACGTGCCATAATCATCTTCTGTTCTAAGCTATTACATTGTCGTTGTAGTTCAAGATAACCATCTTCAATTAAAGGCATCATTTTGGCTTCACAGAACTGATCTAACATTTCAATTATCTCAGGTCTAGATTTATCCGCATAGCCCATCTTATTGACGATAGCTTCTAAACAAACATAAATCGAGTCAGTATCGGTGTACACTACGTAATCGGCATCAGTTTTCAACATTTCATTGAGACGTTTGTTCACCCAATCACCAGCCCAACGAATTGACAACTGACCTTGCTTAGTTACTGATTCCGCTAAACGAATATCGAACAAAGCAAAGTGCACATTAGCTAACGCCCCATAAAAGCTATTAAGGAGAATTTTTCTTACCATCTGCCCACCGTTCTTAAGAGTGGCTTGGCTTCTATGATAATTGTAATATTCTAACAATTCATCATCTGACATTTCAGTTACATCATTATGATTAACCAACACTCTTCTCCTCGAACCACCAGCCTAATTCTCTATATGTCTTCCCTAAATGCTTCCTTAGGTCCGGACATTTGATTGTTGATTGTTGAACAACATTTCTGTCCGGTGATAGACATCTAGTTCTTGCTGCATGAGCAGAACAATTATTAGAATTCCCAGCTTTGGCTTCATTAATAAATGATCCATTCGGTGTGTGATATACACCCTTAAATTTCGGATTTTTAATACCAGAAATCTTTTCTGCTTGTTTTCTGGACGCCCCACTAAGAACTCGATCTCTTGCATTGTCAGACCAGCTACCATAATAACAATTTTCGTATGTGTAGTTACCAATGTCTCCGATTCGACACACACAATATTTACCATTACCCAGTTGCTCATATTCTAGACCTGCGTCATACGCCAATTTTAAATATTCATCTGGAGATAATTCAACTTCTACATTAGAATTATCCTGACCAATCCTTTCCAATTTAATCATCCAAGAACACTTCGATTTATATGGATAATATTTCGTGGAGTTTGTGTCGCTATTGACTAATAATCCTTTATTGAATTGTTCAACTTTCCATTCATCGAAGGTCATAACAAACCTCTCTTCTTAAGCTCAGTTTCGGCATTTACCTCATTTTGCTCATGTGTAAGCATCTCTTTCTTGATGGATTTCCTTTCTTTATATAGACGATCCATTTGTTGACCAGCAACACCCATCTCGTCATTAAGGAACGTATTCCCTGATGCACAAACTGAGTAATTACCATCCGGCATATTAAACATACGCTTTTCGGTCGCAACACCTTCCAAGATAAAATCTACCGTCGCGTCTGGCACAACAATAGGTGTGATCTTTTCTGGGCTGATATTAGATCCCATGATAAGGTGTGGGTAAAGACTATTCAAGTCAAAAGAACATACATATTTATGTTTGCCTTGTTGGGGGAACTTAACGTATCCTCCTTCGTAGCCAACTTTATCGTTGTTCTTTTTAGGTGGTAGAACGATACCTTTGTCAATCTGGTCACGGAATATAATATTCTCCCATGTAGCCACAGGCGATTTAACGTCGCTCAGATTAATTCCTGCTGCGTAAGCTACAGCGATAGTTATCGCCAGATAACCTAGTTTGTCATCCAATTGTTTGACAAGGGCACAATCCATCACGTTGTATGTGGTATATAGATCCCAATCTTTCTTATGTAGCGTACGAAGATCCGCAGCCACTTGAGAATAATCAACTTTCTTTTTACCAAGCTCAACATGAGCAATGTGATCGAGTTTATAAGATTCTTGAACCTTAAATCGGTTCTTCTTATATAGCTCTAGGTAATCTAAGTCGGCAATACCAAGAATATTCACCTTGAATTCCGGCTTACCTAAAAATTCACCTTCGCGGATGGTAGTTACACCCCATGGTGAAAGTTTATTAATATCAAGACCCATTTTCTGTAGGCGATGACATAGGTATGGATTATCGAATGTTGATGTATTCCAACCACTTATATAAGCTGGACAATTATCGTTCCACCAAGTAAGCATATGATCTAACATAATAACTTCTTCGATGTGTTCGTGGTAAATAACCTCTTCTGGTTGTACACCACTTTCGATTAATTTATCAGCATAGCGATTGATATCAAACTTATCAAGACCCCAAATATGATATTTCTTAGTGAAAGTATCATGGATGCCCATTAGATTAATTGGCCATTCAGCTTTTCCAGGATCAGGGAAACCGACTTCACTAGGACACTCGATATCTAATATAAAACCACGAATCATGTCGGGATTATAAGATGTCTCCATATCCTTAAATTGCTGATGTAAAAACGCATAATGGAAGTTTCGATTTCCATACAACACAGTACCTTCGATGTCTCTAGCATCACGGATAGCCTGATTCGCTTCGCGGATATTATCGAACACTTTAGGGACTAACGGTACACCTGTAACAAGTTCCTTGAACTTAGTAGCCACATTATGTGCCTCGAAGAATAGGACTGGTTTATAATTCGGAACCTTGACATACTTAACTTCATTGCCATGAGAATACGTGAGGAGTATGTTGTTCCCTCTCGTTTCGGCATTTATGTAGAACGTGTCGCTCAATAGTCTCTCCTCTATTACATAAGTGAGGCATTATACCCCACTTATGTTGCTATGTAAAATTATGCACTGGTGCGTGTGTATGGAATTAAATCCACTTTCGGATGATTATCCAATTTACAAATCTTGTCATCAGAGTCACGATGAACAGTATGTACAACAGCAAATAGTTTGCCATTGCTAATGTATGTCGTAAACCCACCTTCAACCAACTCATCATTTTGTGACGTATCCATTTCCACCTTGGTGCTGCGGATACTATGACCAACGCCATAATTGGCTAATGAGATGCGAGCAAACTCTAAATTAGGGGTGTATTTCGCATCGTTATTTTCTAATACAGCTTCGATTGCTGGACCGTATGCATGACCACTTAAGAAATTCGCACCAGCCACTACAACATCTAAATCACAACCAGCGTCTAAGATTTCCTGATGTTGGCGACGCAGTTCTTCTGTCGTAGGACTGTATAGTTTACCTTTGTGTTTAAAATCTCCAGTGTCATTAACGCTCATACGAAAAGTAATTGCTGATGCAATTGTTATTGCGTCAATTAGCTCATCCAGTTCTTCCTGAATGCGAGCGGCTTGATTGGCCAATGTAGTGAAATATTCGGGTGTGCCGAACTCCGGTGCAAGTTTACCACAAAGTGTATTCCACATCGCAACTCTATCAAATGTACTCATTTCTTCTTACCTCTCACTTTCTTAATTATGCCACCTTTTTGGTGTAGCATTTTGATTATACCATCTTCGCCTAATACTAGGATGGCTTCCTTAGCTTTCTCCTTGGAGCAGCCTAATTTCGCCATTACTTCTTTTAGATTATCGAATTTATCTTCTTTCGCCCATTTAGCGAACGTTCGATTTTTTGGTATACCTAAACGAAGGAATGTATATTGTTGTGCCTTTGGTATATGAGCCATCCGATTCATTAGATTAGCAAATCCAATAGTACCAATCGACTGCCCCAAACCTTTATTGATAATGAAAGGTTCATACCCACGAAGATCAACATCAGCCCCAACATCAGCACTGAATGCTGTGGTCTGGAAATTAATCTTCGTGCTATTTATTGATGCTAAATAATCAAATAATTTAGGGACTGGTGGCTTCTTGAATTCTTCTTCGACCACGTCATCCGCGATAGTGTCACCAAATAAATTAATCATTTCATACGATCCTTAATTTCACCATAAGTTATGATCAATAGCAACGGCAACCAAGCAAATGCAATACCAATCATTATTTTATGAGTACTCCATTTATTTAATGGGAACTTATAATGTACGTGTGGATTCTTTCTGTATATTGCATAATCATGCATAACTCCATGAATATAAATTAATATAGAAAATATTATATAAGATCCGACCCAATAATACCACATGATTAAGCTCCTGCTTCGACGATACGAACTGCTGGATTGACGATTGTATATTCAACTGCAACTGCCGATATTGATGCATTCATTTCGATAGAATTCCATACAGCCTTTTGGGCACAAGCAAGTGGCGAATCGAAAGAACCTGCAAATAATTCATTTGTGTCCTCATTATATTGCATATATTTACGAGTCATTAGATTTCTCCAATTCTTCAGCGCAACCACAAATGCAACTCTTACACAAAAATCCAACCCCTCGCGAATGTTTCACTCGAACTGCTGTGGTTAGGTGTGGTATTTTTTCTCCACATCCTCGACAGTCGGCTCCAGGGCGATGTTTCACTACATGGAGCAGTTTTTCTATTTCCCACTTCATTATGGTAACTCCGACATGAACTCAGTTAAACAAGCCAGAACATTCAGTTCCTGATTAGGTACGATACCATGATACTTCTGATATTCACCCAACTTCATAATCCACAATGGAAGTAGATCTTTATGGATACGAGCATCACCTTCTTTGTATAATACATTGAATATCGACCCAGTAGAATTATTAACCAACCAGTCTTTCACTGCAGGAAAATCTTTAGCAGTTACATGACCAAATAATAATTCGATATTAGATTTCAATTCTTCGACAATTCCTTCATCGATAGTACCTGTTCGACGAGCGTATTGCTGAAGTTCATTGAGAATTTTGCGATTGTCTGGGAAATATTTCAACACAACTACTTTAATGGCTTCGATGTCAAAGGACACATGTTCTTCTTTAAGAATTTCCACAGTACGTTTTGCGAACTGTTTAACCAACGAATTGAGTTCAGTCTTACTAAACTTATAGTCAATGGAGGCACAACGCGAATGTAACGCAGGGATGATTTTATCCGGATAATTGCAAGTCATGATGAATCGACAATTGTGAGAATATTTCTCCATCGCATTACGAAGAGCACCCTGAACAAGTGGCGATAGACCATCAGATTCATCAATGATGATGACCTTCTTCTGACCACGTCCACCCAGACTTGTGGTTAATGCGAATTCTGCTACATTTTCACGCAATTCTTCGATATTTAATGTACCATCAGATCCATTGTACATAATCCAATCAGCGCCTAGTTCTTTACAAATAGCGATAGCCAATGTAGTTTTACCAGTACCTGCAGGTCCACTCAATAATAGATTATTGATATTGCCATCAGCAACCATACCAGCAGCTTGCGCCTTTACACCAGAAGGTAATATACATTCTGCTATAGTACTCGGTCGGAATTTTTCTACCCATAGATCATTAGTGCTCAATTTAATTTCTCCTACAATTCACGTTGCATGTATGTGATAACTTGCGCTATCATCGCAGCACGACCTGCTGCATTTGTTGAATGATAAGCTTTAGACAATGGTCTTAAGCTATCAGTGATAATTGAATTACCATCTTTCTTCATCTTCGCTTGTTTCTTGATGAACACGGATTCAGATCGAGCCATCTTGTCACTAACATAATGGTCATCACGAACACCCTTATTTGGGTGTGCACCAATCCATTCAAGTTTGGTCTTCATTTGACTACCATTATATAATCCGAAATATTCTTCTCCAGGAATTACATCGAATTCTTTACACTTCTTGTAGCTCATTTGGGTGTCTTTCGAGTCACCGTCCAAGATGGTGAATATACAACTAAGACCACCCTTGGAATCGCAACGAACGCCACAATACAACAATTTAATTTTCTTGAATTCTGACATTAGTTACTCACTGGATTAAGGTCTTTCATACCTTCTGAAAGAATTGTAGCAACAACACCACCTGAAACGACTAACGTATATTCGTCTCGGTCTATGGAACCATCTTCTTCCATATTACGAATTTTCTTGGAATCTTTACCGAGAATTTTATTACGAATCTCCTGTACATCGATACCCAATACTCGATCTATGAATTGAACTACTGCGTGGTCTGTGACCACCTGACGATTAGCCTTCTTCTTAAGAAGTTCTAATGCGTCTGTTAATTTTTGTTTCTGGTTAGACAATGACACCATTGCTCGATATGAGACAGATGCATTCGCCTTGGCATTATTTAATGCAACTTCAGCTTCTTCTACACACAACTGACTTGCTGTATGTGACGTAGTTTTATCCGATAGTGCCTTTTCTACTACAGAAATTCGTCTTCTTATTATAGTGGGTGTAACTCGCTCATCTTCATTAAAATGTATCATTAAAAGTATCCTTTTGTTATTGGTAATTCACTTCAATATGAATTCTAAATAAAATCCATAATAAAATAAATAACTACCCGATAACAGTATTATCGGGCATTTGCCATGCTAAGTAAAGCTTTTATTATATATCGTAAGAACTGAAATTACCATTCAGAGTCACTTCTATAACTTTATCAAATCGGTCCACAATTTCGGGGCGATGACTAATTACAAATATGTTGGCATTTTCCATTGTATTGAATATATCAAATAGATTGTCTATACCTTCTTTATCTAGACTGCCATCCAACACTTCATCCATCAATAGGACATTACTGGATACTGTATTCTTAGACTGGGCTAACTTACGCCACATAAATAATATCGCTAAATTTATGCGCATACGCTGACCATTACTAAAATTACCATAGCTGAAGTCGTCGCGATGTCGAGACCTGATCGTTTCATTGAATTGCTCATCTAAAACAAAGCTGTAATTGGCGTCCATCTCTTCAAGGTAGTAATTGATGGTCTTGTTAATTACTGGCAGAAATTGTCGGATAATTTTAGCCTTAAGGCCATTATCTTTGAGCATCATCTCAGCCAACTTACATAGCTCAGCCTCCTCTGCAACTTCTGCTCTAGTTAACACCAACTTTTCAATTTCTACATTAAATGCTTCTATTTGATCGTAGTATTCCTTGGTGTCTACATTACCTTTAGAAAGGACAATATTCTTACTATCAACTAAACGTTGTTTGGCTTTGGTTTGATCACCAATCCGTTGCTGGACTTGTTTAGCTAAATTGATAATTCGATCACAACGAGTTTGCCAATCCTTAACATTTTGTGCAATCTGACCAACTTCTTTAATGATAGCTTGCTGTTGTTGAAGATTCTGAGCAAGATCATTCTTTTGTTTCTGGAGTTCGTCAATTCTAATTTCACTAGTGTCGATGATTCGATCGGCATCAGTAATAACTTCATTACATCCATTAATCTTAAAGTCCATCTCTTCTACAACATTGTTCTTGAAATCTACATCTATTGGTTGTTGACAACGATCACAATTGTCATTACCTTCATAAAACAACTTTGTGTTATTGTGTGCGGAGATGTCCCGTTTCTGGGTGCGTATATCTTCATTGGCTCTACGAACTTCACGTTGTGCATCATCTACGGCCATAGCCAATTTATCATTAGCCTGATTGACTGTACTTAGGATATTGTTTGCTTCCTGATGACGTCTGGTCTCGAAATCCTTATCGAATTCAGGTTTCTTACCAACTTCGTCGTCGTGGGAAACTTTATGTTTCTTAAGTTCGCCTTCCAATTCAGAGATTAATTTTTCTACAGCCACAATATTAACATCAATTCGGTGCACTTCAGCATCACCCATGTTCTTGGCTTGCTCAATTAATTGTTTAACTTGTGTAATGGAACGTTGTAAGGATGTATAATTATCTTCTATGCGATTCCCCCTAATACGAACTTCTTTAACACGATCCTTAAGTAGCGTTGACATTTGTCCAATTACTTCAATATCGAGCATTTGTTCAACGACAGTACGACGTCCTGGAGCATCAAGTTCCATAAAATAGGTATAACCCGTAGAAGCAACCACCAACACCTGATTAAACGTCTTGAAGTTAGTACCAAGAATCTCAGTTTCTAATTTTGCTTGTAGGTCACGAGAACTTGCATCTTGGTCAACAACTTCGCCATCTTTGTGTATTAAGAATACTGCAGGTTTCTGGCCACGATGTATTTCCCAATTATGACCACCAACATTGAAATTAACTTTAACCAACATTTTCTTTTTGTTTACGCTATTGACTAGCTGACTAAGCTTAACCTGACGTAATGGTTTATTGAAACATGCATAATTTAGTGCATCAATGATAGTTGTTTTACCAGAACCATTACCACCACGAATTAATGTTGTGTGTTCATCATCCAACTTAATTCTAACTGGCATTGAACCCACCGCTAGAAAGTTTGAATACTCCACCCAATTAAATTGTATCATGAATGTGACCCTCTATGTTGAAGTTCCAATATTTCTTTCGTGATGAAATTATCGTCACGGTCAATTAAGAAACATGTACCATCACGCATATCGATATTCACGCGTAGATGTTTACAACGTGAATTATTAAGCCAATTCCATTCACCTTCACGCATAGCCTTGACTGTGGGGAATATGTCAATTACATTGGCGAATGGACGTTTGTCATTAAGAATGTCGAATTGATCAGCAACTGATGGTTCGGTTAGATGTACGCTTAATCGACCTTCACAACCTAATTCACGTTCTCTTTTTGTTTGTGGTGCACGCGAACGAACAATCTTCTTATATTCGAATTGATACTCTGGGTCTTCGTATGCCGCAGTTTCGTTAATAACTCTATTCTTCGCGTCAGCTTCATCGAGTTCAAGTGTCCAGAATTCGTCTTCCTGATCTTCCGTAACCTTAATTACACAATATCTGAATTTCGCGTCTGAATATTTAAGTAGATCGTCAGTTGATATATTATCTTTCATTAGCCATAAATCCTTTGTGCATTGCTGTGTAGACCGAGCATTAATTTTTGTAAACCAACTTTCTTTTCTGGATACACATCTTCGATGTAATCCTTAATTAAATCGGCAGTTGATGCGACATTCAGTTCACCATCCACTTCGACGAGACAATCTTCTTCATCTCTGTCCAAAAATGGCTCAATTACAGTGAGAGATGATGCCCCACAGTTTTCTACTGTAAGTAGCCACGCTTCGTATCGTTTGAAGTCGATACGGTGCTCGATGACCACCTTAAGGTATTGATCGGTGTAATCCATACCGTCAACGAGAAGACTATTATTCACATCCTCGTTATAAGTGATGCGATGGAAGATTTCCCGTTCATTCTTGATGAACTGAAGATCGAGCGATTTCGGGTCAATGACGTATAGACCTTTGTCGATCCCATAGTCCCCCCAGGATGTCTGGTAATTGGTTCCCACATACTGTACGTTCTCATAACTTCCAGCAATGTGGAAGTGTCCAGAGATACACCGTTTATATCTATTAAATGTGGATAGGGGTAATCCATCGGTACATGTACTGGATTCCATCTTTGCGCCTTTAATTTCAAAGTGACCAAAGCAGATATCAGCTTTTGAGTTTCGTATTGCATCCATACAGTCATCTTCGTTCTCTCCACAAATCCAAGGCACAAATAGGCAACTCATTCCCTGAATAATGAGTTCGGTTGGCTTTTCGATTATCGTGATATTTTTGTAACTACCTAAATTCTCAGTCACCGAATTTGGAGATATTTTATTTTTATAAAATAGGTCGTGATTACCGACATACACAATCATAGAAATGTTATGTTTTAATAATACATCGAAGAATCGACGCTTCCATTCAGCCAACACTTCGGTATTGGTATATTTGCGGACGTCGAATACATCACCCGTTTGAATTATTTCATTAATTCCATTTTCTAATAGATATGGTATGAACACAAGTTCGAGATAGTCTAGTTGATGCTTCATCATCAACCTATTACCATCACGAACACCAGCGTGTAAGTCGCCCAAAATTGGTATCATTTTATTCTCCTCGTTGTTTACATTTGTCGAAATGATGTCTAGTGAAATTACCACCTTTACCCACTTGGTGACAATGTGGACACGTTACTGTTGGTGCACGATTTCGACTCATTCTACACTTCTCTGCGAATCCATCAGGCTTCGATTTACCTTTTTGCGACAGTGACATTTTATTCCGAGTTTCTTCCGAATGGCACTTCCCACTCATTGGATGTTTGTCTCCAGACACACGATCACTCACTTCAATCCTTTGTTCTTCAGACCAATCACGTGTGGGTCCACCAACATTAGAATTACTAATTTTCTTCTTTTGTTCCTCAGAAATTGGTTTGTCGTAATTGGGATGTAACTTACCAACTTTTCCAAACATGTGGTTATTTTCACCACGCTGACTTTCTGATACATTCTCTGACATCGTAATGAATCTACAATTACCAATAACATAATCACCTGAATCGATTTCATTAGTAATTTCATTCTTACGAGCAAGACAATAATTTGTTGCTGATGAACCGATATCACTAGGAGAAATTCCAGCATCCGATATAAGACACATTAATTCATCGAACGTAAGTGAATATTCAATTCCTCGTTGGTGAGATGATATCTTCTTCTTTTGGTGATAATTCTCGGCAATGACCAATTCATCTGGTGACATTACACAACTTCTCCATCAACTTCAACAGTTTCAGTTTCTTGACTTTCCGCAACTGAATCCAATACACCCTTCCATTGATCCCAATGAGTGATCGTTTTATGGATTGTGCCATATTCTAACTTGAAATATGCATGTACGAATAAATTTGTGACATACTTGAATAGAGGTCCACCAGTCAAAAGATCTTCGATGACACCTTCGGGTGCACCTTCTAAACATTTGTCTGCGTTACATTTCATGAATTCACTGAAGAATAGTTGGCCAGCTAGGTGACCTTGGTGCATCATATGTTTATCAGATGGCACAGTACCATTCGCAAACCGACATATATTAATGTATGTGGCTTTACGTTGATTTTTAATTTCTATGCCGACCATAAAGAACACACCTTCTTTTAATTTAGGTTTCCATTCTTTTATTTCGGCTTTGTTTAGGGTACTCAATAGTATCTCCTTGTGATATTAGTGGCATTATAATGGTGATTTAAGGACATAAAAAATCACCATAACCCGATTAGTGGCTATGGTGATTTAAGGTGTTAATATGTGGTGCTAGCTAGCAGTATTACACCCTTGACAAGCTTCATCATTTTGACGTTCGGCAATAACCGAATCGCGCTCCCATGGACCATGGTCTTCATCCGGTTCCGCAATTTCATTTAAGTCGGCATATATACCATCTAAGTCTGCATCAACTAAAATGGCTGAATCGGTTAAACCATCAGTAACATCAGCAAGACCAGTGAGACATTCATCGTGAATTTGTAATGATTTTTCGGTAGATGTGAAGCCATCATTGACCATGGTAACTAGTGTATTAAATTGGTTTTCTAACGCTTCAATTTTGTTTGCTGATTCAGTTAACTTAAATGCATTATGATTCATAATTTGGGCTAACCCAATCACATCATCCATTGTTACTGGTGCACCATATTTTGCTTTGTTTTGTAAAGTTTCCATTAAACCAACAACTGTAGTATTCTTAGACATTTTATATTCCTATTATTACCTACTTATTATTAAGTAAGCTTGAGGTCATTATACTTGATATAATATCAAAGTAAAGGGTTATTTTATATAAATTATTTTTAGAGATTATCTTCTACGAAAGCTGCTAAGCGTGAGCGTTCAACACCTTCTAAATGAATTATTGCAGCATTTTCCCAACTGGCGAACTTTTTGCATACATATGTCAAACCAGATGAATTTTCAGAAACATAATCATTATCAATTTGTTTAAGATTGCCCATAAGAATTACCTTACAGTCTTCACCAGCACGCGACAATAAGGTTTTAACTTGCGCAGCATTTAAATTCTGAGCTTCATCAATGATAACAACACGACGGTTTAATGAACGGCCACGGAAAAAACCCAAGTTCTTCAATTTAATGAATGAAGTCTTTTCACTTTCAATTGAGTTGGTTGGGTGATAT
>ERZ1046148.252-NODE-252-length-34564-cov-13.948854_pt1 | contig 34564 bp, 31 predicted proteins | sample MGYA00383090_ERZ1046148 | MGnify/ENA primary metagenome ERZ1046148 (study PRJEB29581, sample SAMEA5548360) | metagenome | biome: marine; feature: coastal; material: water | depth 25 m | study: Short-term variability in the microbial, nano- and picoplankton... | reverse complement strand
CAGACTTTATTGTAACTGAAGAAATGATTAAACATTTTATTAAAAAAGTTCATAAGGGAAGTACATTTGCAAACCCAAGAATTTTAATTTGTGTCCCAACAGGCTCAACACCAGTTGAAAGAAAAGCAATTCAAGACAGTGCGCTTGCTGCAGGGGCTAGAAGAGTTCAATTAATTGAAGAACCAATCGCTGCTGCTATTGGAGCAGGCTTACCAATTTCAGAAGCAACAGGATCTATGATCGTAGACATAGGTGGTGGAACGAGTGAAATTGCTGTCATGTCTTTAGGTGGATTAGTTTATTCTAAATCTTTAAGAGTTGCAGGAGATGCAATGGATGCGGCAATAGTTAATTATATGCGAAAAGAATATAATCTTTTAATTGGAGATAGTACTGCTGAAAAAATTAAAAAAGAAATGGGTACTGCATTAGCATCAGGTAAAAATACTTACCCAGTTAAAGGCAGAGATCTTAGATCGGGGACTCCAAAAGAAGTGAATATTACAGAAGAAGATACGGCAGAAGCATTAAATGACATAATGAAAGAAATGATTAATGCTATTAAACAAGCGTTAGAAAATACACCTCCAGAATTATCTGCTGACTTAGTTGATATGGGATTAACATTAACTGGTGGTGGAGCTTTGTTAAAAAATATTGATAAAAGATTTTCAAAAGAAACTGGATTGCCAGTTCATGTTGCGGATGATCCATTATCTTGTGTTGCAGTTGGTACTGGAAAAGCATTAGATCAAGAAGAAACATTCTCCACTATGTTATCTGAATACTAGGATCAATGGCTTCAAGCAGAGATGATTTTGTAATAGCAATTAGATCTGCTTTTTTAAAAAAAAGTTATCAGCAAAAATTTTCACTACTCACTCTAATATTTTTATCATTTATTATAATAATATTAGGAAGTTTTAATTTTAAAGCTATACAATATATTAAGATAGGTATTAACGAGGTTGTTTACCGATCATCATTTATTGTTTCCATTCCAGAAAATTATTTTAAAAATTTGAATATTAAAATAGAGGAACATATGAACCTTTATAATCAATTTAAAAAAATTGAAATTGAGCTAAAAAATTTAAAGGAAAAAAAATTATCTAATGATTTCTTAGTTCTAGAAAATAATAAATTAAGAGAGTTAATTAATGAAACGGTACAATCCGAAGATATGTACGCAAAGGTCTTAGTTGATAAAGACAGTCCTTATTTAAAATCAATAATTTTAAACAAGGGCTCAAAAAATAATGTCAAAATTGGCATGGCAATTGTAGATAATAGCTACTTGGTAGGTAAAATAATTGAAGTAAATTACACTAATTCAAGAGCATTACTGTTATCTGATTTAAATAGTAAAATTCCAGTTTTATTAGAACCATTAGATATTCACGCCGTGGTATCTGGAACGGGTAAAAATCATGGTGTTATTGAGTATACTAAAGATGAGTATGATCAAAAAATAGAGGGTAAAGAAATCATTGTCTATACCTCTGGTTATGGTGGTTTGTTCAAACCTGGTTTGCCAGTAGGTAAAATGATTGCAGAAGATAAAATAAAAAAAAATGTAGTAAATTTCTTTTCAGATTTCAGACAATTAGATTATGTAAAAATTGTATCTTATGACATTGGGAGTGGAAATTAATGTCTTCACTTAATAAAAACACCCTAATAAGATCGTTGTTATTTTATCTTCCAGTATTTTTTTTATTCTTATCTGTATTAAATGAAATTGATTTTAATTATTTAGAGATTAAATATTTTTCATTTAATTTTGCTTATATTTTAATATTTTATTGGACATTAAAAAATCCAAGATATTTAAGTTATGGATCAATATTCCTAGCAGGTTTAATAAATGATGTTGTGGTGGGTATTCCAATTGGCGCTAGTAGTTTTTGTTATCTTTTAATCTGTGCGGTAACAGCTTATTTGAGAAATATTACCATTACCCCCAATTTCATAAATGATTGGATATCATTAGCATTTACTATTTTATTAGTTAACTCTATCCAAGTTATAAGTTTAGATTTTATATTTTCAATTGAAGTCAATTATTTGAGATATATAATTAATTCAGGTTTTACTTTTATTCTTTATCCAATATTTTTATTTTTATTTAATATTTTAGAAAAAATAATCAAAATACAAAAAAATGATTAAGGGAAATTTTGGAATAAGAAAATCAGACATCATTAATCGACGAATGTTTATTATTGGTACTGCTAAGTTGATTATTTTTGGTGGATTAATTGCTCGTTTATTTTCATTGCAAATTAACAATAACAAGAAGTATTTAACACTATCGGATAAAAATAGAATTAGAGAGTGGAAATTACCTCCTACAAGAGGAAATATAACTGATTACTTCGGAAATATTATTGCTGGCAATTTAAAAGTATATCAACTGCATATAATTCCTGAGCAAGTCGAAAATTTTAATTATCTACTTTCAAGATTAAAATTTATTTTAAAATTAAGTTCTAAAAGAGTTGAAAAAATTAAAAAGAAAAGCAAACAATTGAAGCCATGGGAAAGTTTAATTGTATCAGAAAATTTAAGTTGGGATGAATTTTCAAAGATTAATAATTATCTTTATGAATTAGTAGGAGTAAAACCTGTTATGACTATTTCTAGAGATTATCCGTTTAGTGATATTTATACCCATGTCTTAGGCTATGTTAGTCAGCCCAGTGAAGATGATATTTTGGCAAATGAAGTTATCCAGCAAAAATTTGTCCCAGGAATAAAGGTTGGAAAGTTAGGATTAGAGAAAACTTTAGAAAATGACTTAATTGGAGTGAATGATATTCAACGATATGAGGTTAATGCTTACGGTAAAAGAATAAATCAACTTGAGTATCAAAAAGGTAAGCAGGGCTCGAAAATACGGATAACACTTGATACAGAAGTTCAAAAATTATCTGCTGAGTTATTAGCTGGTAAAGCTGGCTCAATAAGTGTCATGGATATTTATACAGGAGAGATGATCGCGATGTATTCTTCTCCATCTTATAACCCAAATTCTTTTTTATTTGGCATAAGCCAAGACGAATGGCAATTAATTAGAAACAATCCATTAAAGCCATTAATTAACAAAACTCTTTCAGGACTTTACTCTCCAGGATCAACCATCAAGCCAATTGTTGCATTGTCAGCTTTAGAAAATGGAATAATCGATACTAAATTTAAAGTTCGATGCAAAGGTAAAATGGAATTATATGGTCAAACTTTTCACTGCTGGAAAGAAAAAGGTCATGGTTATGTTTCTTTAAAAAATGCAATGAAACAATCTTGTGATACTTATTTTTATGAAGTAGCAAGAAAACTTGGTGTGGATCGATTAAAGATCACTGCTGATAAATTTGGATTAGGAAAAAAAGTACTTGGAGAATATTTTGAAAATGAAAAAGCAGGACAGTTTCCAGATACAAAATGGAAAATAAATAAACTTGGTAAAGGTTGGGTTTTAGGTGAAACTTTAATCACAGGTATTGGTCAAGGATATACTCAAACAACACCAATACAACTTTGTTTAATGACGGCACAAATTGCTAATGGAGGTTATAAAATAGAACCTAAAATCCTAACTGACGATAATCAATTAACATCTGAACAAGTTAAAAAAGCAATGCAGGATAGTAAATTGAATAATTCTTATGATCCATTATATGACGATCAAAGAAATATTAGAATAGTTCAAGAGGCAATGTTTAGCTCAACTAATGAATTAAGAGGAACATCTTATAAATCACGAATAGAAGATCCAAAATATCAGTTTGCAGGAAAAACTGGAACTTCTCAGGTTAAGCGAATTAGTAAAAGAGAACGAGAACTTGATCTTAAAACTTTTGAAATACCTTATGAGCAAAGAGATCATGCTTTATATGTTGCTTTTGGGCCATATAAAAGTCCAAGATACGCCGTAAGTATTATTGTAGAACATGGTGGCTCAGGTAGTTCAGCAGCAGCTCCAATGGCTAAAGAATTATTTAAGTTAATAGTTGATCGACATGAATACAGAAAACAACTACCAGATTACAAAGAGTTTAATATTTAAATGTACCAACATACACGATTAAACTCAGATCAAAATCTTTTTCAAAAAATTAAAAATTTAGATTATATATTGTTGATTTGTATTATCATTTTATCGAGCTTAAGTTTTTTTATAATGTATTCGACTGATGGGGGAGAGTTTCTTTATCATACCAAAAGTCATTTAACTAAATTAATTGCTTTTTTTATTCTGATGTTGGTGATTTCTTTTTTTAATATTAAATTTTGGCACTGGTGTTCTTATTTTTTATACGGATCAATTATTTTGCTGCTTATTTGGGTTTCCATATATGGAATGACAGTTTCAGGGTCACAACGGTGGATTAATTTATACTTTTTAGTTTTACAACCATCAGAATTAATGAAAATAGGAATTATTTTGTGTCTTGCAAAATATTATCACCGAGTAAGTGTTGAAAAAATAAATTCATTTATCAGTATTTCTGTTGCACTAACTATAATTTTAATCCCAATAATTTTTGTAATATCTCAGCCTGATCTAGGAACCTCTATATTAATAGCAACTAGTGGATTGATTATATTGTGGCTTGGAGGAGTAAAAATTAAGTATTTTTTTGTGTCATTTGTAGCTTTTTTAATTTCATTACCATTTATAATTACCTATTTAGAACCTTATCAAAAATTAAGAATTTTAACTTTTTTAGACCCTGATCGAGACCCATTAGGGGCTGGTTATCAAATTATCCAATCTAAAATTGCAATCGGTTCTGGAGGATTTTCAGGAAAAGGTTTTCTACAAGGAACTCAAAGTTATTTAGAATTTCTACCAGAAAAACATACTGATTTTATTTTTACTTTATTTTCAGAGGAATTTGGATTTATTGGCTCAATAGGACTTTTATTATTATATACAATTATTATTCTAAGAATTATTCAAATAGGGGCTATCTCAAGAAGTAGTTTTGCAAGACTCTTTTGTTTTGGTTTTGCATTTGCTATTTTTATTTATATTACTGTTAATTTATCAATGGTTCTAGGATTGTTACCCATAGTTGGTTCACCACTGCCTATTATGTCTTATGGAGGATCCTCAATGCTTGCAACAATGATTGGTTTTGGCATTGTAATGAGTGCTAAAGTACATAATCAACAAACAATAGCTTAAAATAATTCTAATATAAATTGTGTATATTTTGTCACTTCTAAATATTAGGATTTAAACTATATAAAATACACGTGAATAAAAATATTAAAATTGGAATAATTGGTGCTGGAATTCAAGGTGTATCAAATGCTTTGTTTTTACAAAAAAAAGGATTTAACGTAACTATATTTGATAGAGATAATCCTGGCACTCAAGCAGCCTCTTATGGAAATGCAGGACACTTTTCACCTTATGCTTCAGTTCCATTAAATCGTCCAGATGTTTTAGCAGATGTACCTTCAATGTTATTAAGTTCCTCAGGACCTTTAGCTTTAAAATGGAACTATATTCCAAAAATGATTCCATGGTTTGTTAGATTTATCATGAATTCAACAACAAAAAATATGATGCACACTGCTAAAAATATGCATCAAATTTTAGATTTAGCATTACCTGCTTATGATGAATTATTTGATGAAATTGATTTAGAGGGTTTAGTTGAAAATAAAGGAATTCTTTATATTTGGAATGATCAAGATTTGAAAAGCAGAGAGCTTGAAATAAACATAAGAAATGAATTAGGAGTTGAGCAGCAACTAGTTAACAAGGCTGAAATTCATGATCTTGAACCTCATATTAAACCTTTTTATCATGCAGGTGTCTATTATCCATATGCAAAACATGCAAGAAATCCTAGAAAAATTCTTTTAAAACTTTTTGATTTATTTTTAAAAAAAGGTGGAAAATTTAACAAAGTAAATATTAATGATATTAACTTTGATGGAGAAAAACCAGTTTTTAAAACTGATAACCAAAGTTTTATTTTTGATAAAGCAGTAATTGCTTGTGGAGCTTTTTCTAAAAAATTAACTGACAACCTAGGTGAGAGAATACCTCTTGATACTGAAAGAGGATATCATGTTCACTTTAAAGGTTGTGATCACTTACTAAATAGACCAGTCATTTTTTCAAATAGAGGGTTTGGAATTACTCCTATGGAACAAGGCTTAAGAGTTGTTGGAACAGTTGAGTTTGGTGGGCTAGATAACCCATTGTCAAAATCTAGAGTAAAAAACTTAATTAATAATGCAAAATATATGCTTGGAGATTTACCTGAACATGAGGACGAATGGTTAGGTTTTAGACCTTCTTTACCCGATTTTCTACCAGTTATGGGTCCATCAAAAAATCATAAAAATATATTTTATTGTTTTGGTCATCACCATTTGGGCTGGACTTTGGGACCAATATCAGGAAAAATTATTTCTGGAATGATCGCAAATGAAAACACTAATTTAGATCTAAAACCATATAGCTCTTTAAGATTTTCCTAAAGCTTTAAGCATCTAAAACAACAATTGTTAGATCATCTTTTTGTACATATTTAGAATCTAAAATATTATCAATGATCTTTTGAAGTCGTTCATTATTAGGCATTTCTTTATATTTCGTAATATAATTTTGAAAGCCAACTGAACCAAGCTCTTCACCTTGAGGGTTTTTAATTTCAGTAATACCATCTGTAAAAATGTACATTGATGATTTTTCAAATTTGACTTTATATTCCTTATAGGTAGTTTTTGCTACAATTCCTAAAGGAGGTCCTGCTTCATTAAAATTTGAAAACTCACTTTTATCATTTAAAATTATTGGAGGTTCATGCCCAGCATTTGCTAGTAATAATTCTTTGGAGTTACTGTCATAAATTCCAATTAACATTGTAACGAACATTCCTCTAGAAATTGTTTCACAAATCTCATTATTTAATTGTGTTAATAAACTTGCAGGCGAAAGATTAGTTTTACTAAGACAGCTATATAAACTTGATGCCTTAGACATTAGCAAAGATGATTTAATTCCTTTTCCAGATACATCTGCTACACCAAAACCATATTTGCCTTCACCTAAATCATTAAAATTATAAAAATCTCCAGAGACTACTTTTGCAGGAATGTTTATTCCAGCTAATGGGAAAGGTTCTTTTTTATTAGATGATAAAAGCGATTTTTGAATTTCCCCTACAATTTCTACTTCTTTTTGCATTTTATTTTGTTCAACCATTTCTTTAGCCATTTTTGCATTTCGAATAGCAAGAGCAGCTGGAGTTGATAATAATTCTAAAAGTTTTCGATCATCTTCAATAAATAATTTTTCATCTGTTTTTTTATTTAAACAGTGAATTACACCAATACAATCATTTGCTGCAATTAATGGAGCACACAATACAGAATAAGTTGTAAAATTTGTTTTATTATCTAGATCAAAATAAAATTCTGCAATTTCTCTTACATCTTTTCTAACATTTCCAACACGAATACATTTTCTTTGATCAACCGCTCTTCCCATAACCCCGTCTTTTAAATCTAATTGATACTCATCTAGATGTTCCTGATTAAGAGAAGCAATACATTCAAATTTTTTCTTTTTATTATTGATTAAAAAAATATTAGCAGCTTGAGCATTTAGTCTTGTAATAATAATTTGTAGAGCTGTGTTTAAAGTTTCATTCAAATCAAGAGAAATCGCAAATTCTTGATTCATCTTGTTGATAATTTGTAGATCAACATTATCTTGAGTCTCGCTTCTGGTCTCTGTTAGAATAGGTTTTTTTGTTTTAAAAAAGAGCATTTTATTAACTAGTATTTTAACCTCTTTTTGGTAAATTTACCAAATATGGAGATCATTTTATATACGCCAAACTTATATGTGCATTTATATGATGCAGTTGTTGTTGTTCAATTTTTAATTGATGGTTTCGTTGAAATAGCAGGTCAATTTAAAATATAATCTATCACTTTTATTAGAAACACCATTTGATCATTTTATTATTGCAAAGTGTATTTTATAGAACAAAATAAAAAATTATTATTTTAATGATAAATAGAAAATATATTTACTTAGGAGTTATTTTTTTATTATTAATAATTATTAAATTTATTAATCCACCCATAATTAAAAAAATATCTTTTATCAGTTATGATTTTTATCAAAAAGCATTTAATAGGGGAGAAGTTAAAGATGTAACCATCGTTGATATTGATGAAAAAAGTATTGCTAAGGTAGGACAGTTTCCATGGCGTAGAGATATTTATTCAAAAATTTTATATAATTTAAATCAACATAGTCCTCGAGCTATTGCTTTTGATATCGTCTTTAGTGAAGAAGATAGGCAAAATCCACAAGATTTACTTTCACAACTACAAAAAGAAAGCGATCAATTTATAAATATTGAGGTACCCAATACTAATAAAATTTTTATTGATAGTTTAAAGCAATCAAAAGTTGTCTTGCCGATATTGGGAGAACCAAAAGACAATTTTGTAAAAAATAATTCCAAACCTAAATTGAGAGTAATTGCCAAAGGGGATAATCCAAAAAATTTTATATATAAATATAAAAATAAAATCACATCTCTAGAAGAAATTAATAATGCCGCAAGTGGTATTGGTTCGATTTCTTTAATACCGAACATTGATGGTATAATTCGTAATGTACCTGTACTTTATAATATAGATAACAGAATATGGCCTTCATTAGCCCTTGAAACAGTTAGAGTTGCAACAGGTCAAAAAAACTTATTAGTAAAAAGTAATAAAAATGGAATTGAATTAATTAAGACAAGAAAAAATACAATTCCAAGTGATCAAAATGGAGTAATTAATATTAAATTTAAAAAATTTAATAAAGAAAATTATATTTCAGCCATTGATGTCATTAATAACGATTTTGATCAAAAAAGAGTTGAAAATAAAATAATTTTAGTAGGATCTTCTGCTCAAGCTCTTTTTGATATTGTTAAAATTTCAAATGGAAAAATAGTTCCTGGTGTTGAAATTCATGCTCATATTATTGACAACATTTTAAAGAATGAAAGTATTTTTAAAAACATTTATACTCAATTAGCAGAAAATATTATTTTTTTAATATTGGTAATATTTTTGATCTTGATACCTATAAAGATCAAGCCAAAATTTAGCATTATCTTTTTTGTAGGTTCAATTTTTGTAATTAATTTATCTAGCATCATTATTTATCAATTTAATTTTTATTTAGACTCTTTGTTTTCAAGTATTGCTGGAACATTGGTATTTATGACCTCACTTTATTTTAGATATTTAGAGGAAAATTCAATTGCTATTGAAAATGAAAAAAAACAATCAATTTTAAAAAAAGAAAGAGAGATAGCTGGGGAAGTTCAAAAGAAATTATTTCCAAGTAACAAAAAAATTGAAAAATATATATTTGCTCAAAACACACCTGCAAAAGATGTTTCAGGTGATTACTATGATTATTATCAAATGAATGATAATGAAATTTATTTTATACTAGGTGATGTTACTGGCAAAGGTATTAAAGCTGGAATATTAATGGCAAATGCTGCTGCAGTATTTAGATCGTTAGCAAAAATGAGCTCATCAGTTGCTAAAACTGCCTTATATATGAATAATCAAGTAAAAGACTCCTCTTATCAATCAATGTTCATCACTGTTATTTTGGGACGAATAAATTTAGAAAAAAAAGAAATGGAATTTATAAATATGGGCCATGAACCAATGATGGTTTTAGATCAAAATTTTAATTTTGAATATGTTAAATCAACTTTGCCTCCTATGGGATTAATGTCAGTTAAAGATGAGTCTTTTTTTAAAACTACCACCATGGATATATCTGACAAAACAATCCTAATTTATACTGATGGTGTCACAGAAGGTTATATAGATGAAGGTAAAGAGCTTGAAGTTACAGGACTAGAAAACGAGATTAAAAAATTAAATACAACTTCACCAGAAACTATAATTAACCATGCAACAAAAATACTTACTGAAAAAGGCTTTACACTTAGAGATGATATAACGGCATTAGGAATTAAACTTTAAGATATAAGTACAAAATAAAAATAAAAAACCCATAAAAAACCAGTTGCCATTGTTAAAAAGATTAAAGCAAGACCTACAAGAGTGTCTTGGTTAACTTTTTTTCTCCATGACTTTGAAAAAAAATTCAATGAATAAGCGTAGACAAGTAAAAAAATATTTAATGTTGAGAAAATGATATTTATAAAAAGAAATTTTTCCATCATTATAAATTAAATATAATAGATTTAAATAAATCTGAAAAATAGAAATAAGTAACACCTGCAATAATAATATATGGTCCAAATGGAATTTCTGAATTTAATTTTCTTTTTTTATTAATCAAAGAAGGAATTACAAATAATAAACCTAAAATTGAAGAAAGAAAAATTATAAAAGGCACACTTAACCAGCCAAACCAAAAACCAAATACTGCTAATAGTTTAGCATCTCCCAAGCCCATACCTTCTTTGTTTCTAATTTGTTTATAAAAGAAAATTATTGACCAGATTAAAAGGTAGCCCAATAAGCCACCAATTAAAGAATTTACGAAATTTGGAAAAATTATCGTATTTAAGTTTGGATCAAATGATTTTAAAAAACCCAATATCATCATTGGATAGGTCAGTTCATTTGGTATGATAAAATGTTTTAAATCTATAAAATAAATTACCAATAAAAACATGGAAAAGATTATTAATAATAAAAAGTCTAGTGATAAGCCAAAATAATAAAGTAGAAAAACAAATATAGCCGAACTAATGATTTCAACTAATAAATATTGACCACTGATTGGTTTTTTGCATTTTCTGCATTTACCATTTAAAAAAAGGTAGGAGAAAATAGGAATATTGTCCTGCCAAGTAATTTTCTTTTTACATTTTGGGCAAAATGATCGTCCTTTATAAATTTTTTTATTAATTGGTAACCGATAAATACATACATTGGCAAAACTTCCAAAAATAGCACCTAAAAGTCCTGCCAGTAAATATTCCATGAATTATTTTAGTAATTTTCTCGCCAAGAAGATCGATAACTTGAAACATCTCCAACTCCGGCCGTAATAGATACCAAGTCTTTTTTGCTTAGTGAAGACTCCCCAGCTATATTTGCAAACAACTTACCAGCAAATACTACAATTCTCGATAACACACCAAGGCCAACAAACTTACAATCATCGTTTATAGTTACAGTTTTTTTATCAAATTTTAATGATTGACTTCCCGTAGCACCCATTTTTGAAGAAGCATTTGTTCCACATTCATCATCTACACCACAAATTGTTGCTAAACCCAAACTACATTTATTAACAGATTTAGTAGGTTGATATACTGGATAATAAACTAGTCCTCGATAAACAGTTGGTTCTGCAGTTACTTTTTTAGCATCTTTTAAAGTAATGTACCAACCACGATCACCTGCTTTAGGACATTGAGCACCAGTTGTATCAGTTGTTGTATTTTTACAATCAGTTAAATCATCAGCGTTAGTTGGTGTGCCAACGTTTTTATATAATGGATAGTTAGGATCTCTAATTCCTAATAATAAATTATCTATTCCAGCTGAAGTATCACCAATTCTTTCATAGTCACCCGTTCCTGCATATAACCAAAGAGAATTAGTTGTTTGACCAATGGTTGCATCCATTGAATGAAACATGTATCGGCCATTAGCTGTGGTTGAGCCTGAAGTAAATAAAGTTGTGTTGTCGTATAAGTTAATCGCGTTACCATCAACATCAAGAGCCATGTTGGTTAAATTATATTTAGTTATTTTTCCTTCAAGATCATTTAAGTAAACAAGGCCACCTCTATAATCTATACCTCGCGCTGTATCAGGAGTAATTAACACTGGTGATCCTGGTACAGAGTTAGCTATATTATTTCCAACCACATCATCAATATCGATAACTTTATGAACTCGTCCCGGGTAAGTAGTATCTTCTAAATTAATGACAAACAATGCACTCCCAACACCTTCAAACTGCGCTCCATAACCACCACCCATAGCTGCAACATAAATATCATCTTCTATATTAGCATCACCAGCACCATTGTTAGGCAATCTAAATATTCGAGGTGCAGACCAAGTTTGTCCAAGTTTACTATATTCATATTCTGGTTGAGTTATAACTCCAGTTGCAACTGAACCAGCTTTAATAAGTACCCCAAGTTGTGTGCTAGACTTGCTATCATCATTAGGGTCTGCTCCATAATAAGTAATGTAATCTTGAAAAACTAAAACGGTATCTCCATTAACATCTGTTGTAACACTATAGTTAGTATAAACAGAATCATCTATTAATATTGTTAAATCAGATTTTGATACTCCTCTTACAGGAAAAGTCCAAGTTTTAGATTTATAACATTGATTATTACCCGTATCATCACAGACCATAGAACCTTTAGGTTCATTAGCATTATCGATCACTTGTATAGCTTCATAAAATGAACTTAAACCATATGAAGTAGCAATATAATCATAATCAGATAAAGCTCCATTATGGTCCATTACATGAACTTTATGACGTGATGTGTCATTCAATACAGAATATAAATGCAAAGGTTTTGCAGGATCGGTAATATCTAAGACAGAAAATCCATTTCCACCTCTGCCGTAAGGGGCAAACATTATTGTATGCCAAGCTTTAGTAGTTCCTAAAGGACTTTTAAAATACATGTCATGAACAACAGGGGAGCCATCTACTCCAAAAATAGCATTTGATCCGCCTATACCAGCTTTATTTAAATTCACATTCACCATTTCTGGAAATGCAGGTAATAATAGTGGAGGGGCAAAAGCCCATTTTTCTTTACCAGTTGCAGATTCAAATGCATGCAACAATCCATCGTTTGCACCTACATAAATTATTTCTTCTCTAGTTGATTTAGATGCTGCCCAAGCATCATAACCTTTAATTGATCGCCAATATGCTTCTTGGTTTTGACCTGTAAATGCAGTTTCAGCAGTTGGTGGCCCAATTACCACAAGTTCTGAGTGATAGATATCACCCAATACGTGATTACGCTTTTCAGTTAAATTACAATCTGCATCATAGTCAAAATAATCTTGACCTCTGATAAAATTAATTAAACCTTTGACATCATCATCTGTTCCATTTGCTACACCTGTAGTAGTTGCACATCTTCTGCTATTAATTGGATTGTCACTTACACTATGATAGCCGGAGACTTCATTGTTAGTTAATTGAAACATACCATTTATCTCAGACCAATTTGTATCAGTAAAATTGTTATAACCTGATTTGTAGTCAGTTCCTCCAGGGATTACGCTCCAAATTTTTCTAGCAGCAGGGGACGGTAGTTTTTCAGCTGCACTCCAATTTTTACTATCTGTTGTATCTACTACCCCAGATGAGTTAATTGCAGTTCTAGTTAAAGTTCCTTCCCATTCTTTGTTTTGAGCATAATCAAATTGTGCTTGATATAATGATCCACCTTTTTCAATAGTTGCTGTAATGGCAGGTGCTGTAAAAGATAATTTAGAGGCAATAACTTGTGAGATTGCTGCTTTTAACTGAGCTTTTAAGGAAGCTGTAGTATTAGCAATGATTACATCATTAGTACCACCTGCTTGAGCCATTGTTTTAAAATTATTTAAAGCATAACCTTGAATTCCTCCTCCATAGGCGACGGTAAAGGTTTTAATTTTATGAGCAGTTCTTAAACTTGTGACTGTACTTTTTGCACTATTATGGTTATACCACGAACCATCTCCTATAACTAAAACATAACTATTTTGACAATCTAAATTTTTGTCAATTGGTGAATGAGTGCCATGTAAATAATATTGTTGAGCCATTCTTGCCCAAGCCATTGCATCTGTTCCACCACCAGGGGAAACGGATGATATAATTTGATTAATTCTTGAAGCTCCAGCTTTATGAACCTTAACTTTTAGACAATTACGAGAATTACAAGGACTTGCTCTACCAGTTGTTTCATGTCCACTCCAACTCGTAAAACCTGCACTACTACTTGACCAATATCCAAAACCAAAGTTAACACCTGAAGTTAATGAAGCATCAGTTACAATTGCTTTAATTGCTTCATGAGCACCAGTCATTCTTGTTCCAGCACTTCCGCCAATTTCCTTAATAAAACCCAGATTAAAATCAAAAAATTGAACTGAATCCTTGTTGCCACCAGCAACAGCAATTTTTGTTGAATCTACATCGATACCCCTTGGATAATAAAATCTAACACTCGTAGCTGATGATGCCTGTCTGCCATAGCGTCCCATTGATGCTACTGATGAAAAAGCATTTTTAGCTGCATTCATAGTAAATTTATACAGTTTATGCTCGTAGTAACTTGCAGCGTAAATAATACTATCGTCCGTAGGATGCATTCTCATTCCAAATGCATAACGCCAAGAACTTCTATATATTCTACTAGCATAATTTGTGCTAGGACAACCATTACTACCAATAGTAAATCTATATAAATACCTATAGTTGTGAAAATATAAATTATCTCTTGCATTATCTACTGCTACATTCCAACTATATCTTCCATAGTTACGTAGGTTCCCGTTAAAAGTACAGTTCACATTTGAGTTAGTAGATAAATTTCTAACAAGTAGCGCACTTCTATGTGGAACATATAAAAAATTTTGTTTAATATCTAAAGCATTAGGATAGTTTGCATATGTATTCCAATCACATGCGCCAGTTGTTAAATTAATTCTAAAAACTCTACGGCCATAGTAATTAGCAACATATAAATATCCGTTATGAACCTTCATTGAACGAGGATAGTAACTACGGCAGGAACCTGATCCTCTATAATTCCCTGAACTTGCAAAGGTTGTATCTACTGCTTTAGTTGCATATATAAATTTTTTTATTCCATAAGTATAATATTGAGCAACGTATACATTTCCACTAGAATCTATGGCAGTTGAGTCTGGATAACGTACTCCAGCACCACTAGTCATTCTTGCCCCCATACTTCCAGATTTATCTAACAGGATTAATACATTAGCCGGAATATCACCAATTCCTGATCCGGGAGGCAACGCTTTTGAAAATACATTCGTTGTTAATAAAACAAATGTAATTAAAAGATTAACAATAAATAATTTCAATCTTATCATTTAACTATTTTCTTCCTCTAATTTTGCTTCTTCTATTTCTATCTTGTTATAAAATTCTCCAAGCTTTTGATTGTATTCATTGTTAGTAATGAAAACCTCTTCTTCGATTAAATTTTCTTCATTAAATATTCTTTTATAGATAATAAGTTTGTTCGTTTTTTCCCAGGCTTGAAAATTATTATAGATTTGTGGATTATGACCAGTATCAAAGTCGCCATAAACTTTTTTAGCATAATTCATCAAGGTTAATTGATCGCTAATAGTATTTTTACCATCATTTAATACAATCATTCTAATTGCAGCTAACCTTGCATCTTCTGGATCCCCTAAAAATATATACTCAACTGCAATATCCATATCTAAGTTATCATTAGGACACACATCAATTGATGGAACGGGTAACATTAATTGACCTGCAAACATGGGCATAGGCTCTGCAAACTTTTCTACAATCTTTGTTTTTTTATCACCTATATCTATAACAAAATCACAAGCAGCTTGAGCAGAAGACATATATAAAGAGAGGGTTAAAAAACTGAAAATTATAGAAGTAATTTTTTTCATAATTTAAACCTTTTATATATCAAAAATTTTTATCTCTAAACTGGTAGTGTACCCAATTTAGGTCTATTTTGGTAAAACTATTACACTTTCAAGAGGAACAACAACTCTTTTTTTGGAATTAGCACTATCTCTAATATTGTCAGCATTAAATATCCCACATCCAAATATTCGATAAGCCATACCATCTGCTGCGATATCTGTAGCACCTTTTTTTACACTAGCCCCGTATCCTTTAAAGGGGGCAGAACCTATTCTTATTATAAAAAATTCATAAAAATATCTCCGTAAATACTCAGCCTCTTTTTTTTCAGCATTAGTGGTAGAACTAAACGATTTTAATAACAACTGTCCATAATTATTACTTTCAGCATGAGCAACTTTAATTGGGTCAGGAAGATCGATAAAAGCATTACGGCAAACATTATGTGTTTTATAAAAAAAACTATCAGTATTGCTATAGTTATTTCTATCCAGGGCAGTACCCATTTTGCCATCCCAATTAGTTGCTTTGTTAGCTGGCAAAGACCTTTTGCTGGCATCTCTTTTATGAGTTGTTTTATCCCATGGTCCTAAATACTGATCTAATAACCACTGTTCTCCTTCACGCAAAGCAGTTTCTGCAACATAAAAGGTTTGTTGGTATTCATCACTAGCATTATTATTTTCATGATCGCCAGATGAAATAACGATTAACGCACCACCCATTAAAGACATTACCAGCAATAAGACTAAAGCTAAAATTAACGCGAAACCTTTTTCATTTTTTCTCATTATTCTAATCCTAAATTTCTTGTGTGTGCACTGACAATTACTGAGTCTCTTAAGTATTTATCTGTTTTTGAAACATTACGTGTAGTGTCAGCTAATGAATAAATAGTTTGTGTAATCTTAGATCTAAAATAAGGTTTAGTAGATCTTGAGGTCATAATAATATCAATAACTTTTATATCGTAAATTTTATCTTTATTAGCGTTAGTAGCTGTTGGTGGTGGATGAATTTTTAAACCCTTTTCATCAATAGGCACAAATTCTAAATCTACAACATAGTCAACTATCTTTACATCATTATAAAATCGATCATTACCACTTGGTACTTCCCAAGTTGAACTGCCTACATTCCATAATTTTTTAGATCTATAAATTGCATAGGCATCAATTGCATTACCGGTTACTTTATCTACGATAGTAGATGCTTTACCAGAATATGTAATTTTATATCTTAAATAATTATAAGTGTCAGGATCTGTTGTGGTATCAATATTAACATCACCATAAACAATATCAATTTGATCACAACATTTACCCCCAACACTATTTTTAGTTATTAGAATTGGAATATGTTCGTTAGTTGTTTTTATATTATCATTAAAATATTTAAATCCTGCCATTCGTATATCTCTTAACATCATGCCAACTACATCTCTTCCCGATTGACTGATTTTTGCACGATCGGTTACTTGGCTGTAAGTATTATTAACAGCACTATAAGTTGTATACATTGCACCCATCATGATTGATGACACAACAATACCAATTAAAATTTCGACTAATGTTATTCCTTTAATATTTTTAAAATTTTTAATGCTCATTAATCAATTTGAAAATAAATATATTTTCTTTTTTTCCCGTTATTTAAATTAACTTCCATACGACCAAAATGTCTTTTGGTATAATATAATTGTCTCTCATATTTGTTATCGTTGGGTCCAACGTAATTACAAGTTTCTACAGAACTATGACAAATATCAAAAATTTTTAATGCCTTTATGTCTTTTGCTCCTTTACACTTAATTCTTTTTTGTGAAAAACGATTGTCCCATTTTTGCATTTTATTTTCTGGAGCATTAGTTTTAGCTGATGAACTAGAGGAACCCGTTGAACAGCTTCCCATTTTCCAACCTTTATTGCTATTACTTAAAAGATGTTGGATAAATTTTTTACCACCAATTTCTTGATCTTTATCTGCCATTAAATCTTCAGCAACCATTGCCACTAAAAAATTAGACTTAGTTCTTTCACCAGAAACATCTATGGATCTAACTGAATAATTAACCATTTGGAATATTGAAATAAAGCCAATTCCAACGATAACCACTGAAACTAGAGCTTCAATTAACGTTAAACCTCGTGTATTTTTTAATTTATTGTATGTTCCAAGCACTTCCGCCCCATCTTTTTTTTACTATATTAGAAAACCTATTCCATTCAATTAAATAGGCTTGTTGTGCAACACCTTTTACAGTTAATCCATCTGCAGCTGTTGTTGGACATTCACCGCTAGCTAAAGCCACTGATTTTGCACAAATAATCATGGTAGTTTCTCCTGATAGATCTCCCATTGTTTTATAATAAGAGCCATCTTTAGAAAAACAAACTGCAGAATCAGAATCTATATTAATAGCTACTTGATCACTTTCAATAATTTTTATCTCATCATTAGACCAATAACCAGAACCTGTCGAACAGGTTAACGCGGTACCAGCATTTAATTTTTGAGACATACTATCTTGCAACATTCCTCTGCCATAAACTTTAAAAGCACCTTGATCAAATTTAAATAAAACTTGAGCGTAAGGGTAAGAGCCTCTTTGAGAAAGAGTGCTCATGGATGAAAATAAATTTGCAACTTTTTCTGTAAAGGTTCGCGTCTCTCTGTCTTTTCGCCAACCAGAAAAATTAGGATAAGCTGCTGCTGAAATAATTCCAACTATTGCTACAACTACTATTAATTCTAGTAATGAAAAACCTTTAATGTTCTTTTCCGGCACTCGCATCTATCTTTCCTGATGCAACTAATTCTTCCAAAGATTTAGTCATTGTAATCATTCCATCACGAACTGAAGTTTGCATAATACTTGGTATCTGGTGAATCTTGGCTTCTCTAATTAAGTTTTGAATTGGTGGTGTACATTTCATAACTTCAAAAGCACCTACACGTCCTTGTCCATCTTTAGTTTTTAGCAATCTTTGTGTGACAACCATTTTTAATGAAGTTGAAATTTGAGCTCTGATTTGTGATTGTTGTTCTGGAGGAAAGACATCAATAATTCTATTAATAGTTTCTGGAGCACCACTAGTGTGTAATGTTCCAAAAACGAGGTGACCTGTTTCAGCAGCAGTTAATGCAAGACCAACTGTTTCAAGATCTCTCATCTCTCCAACTAAAATTACATCAGGGTCTTCCCTTAAGGCAGCCTTTAATGCAGAAGCAAAACTTTCTGTTTGTTTACCAATCTCACGATGAGAGACAATACTTTTTTGATCGGTATGAATAAATTCAACTGGATCTTCAACAGTAATAATATTTGAAGTTCTTGTTTTATTAATTTCATTTACGATTGCTGCAAGCGTTGTAGATTTTCCTGAACCAGTAGGGCCAGTAACTAAAACCAAACCTTTGTGCATATCAACAATATCATAAAGCACATCTGGTAATGCAAAAGCTGACATATCTGGAATTTTACTTTCTACTCTTCTTAAAACGGCAGCAGGTCCTTTAATTGTTTTATAAAAATTAGCTCTAAATCTTAATCCACTTAACATTACCGCAGAGTCTAATTCATGAGTTTTTTCAAATCGTGCTAACTCTACTTCATTGCAATTCATACTTAAAAGATCTTGAAGATCTTGTGCAGCAACTATTACATCTGGCACTTTTACTATCTCACCTGTTTGCCTGTAAGCCATTGGTGAGCCTGCTCTTAAATGAAAATCTGAAATTTTTTTATTATCTTTTGCTAATTGTTCTAATTTTTCAAACATAGAAATTATTTATATTAGATTTTACTCATTTGTTACAATTTAATGTATAAAATTTCAAATTTAACCCGAAATGATCATAAGCAAATAACTCGTGTATAGATTGTAATTATTGAATATAATATATATGAAATCTATGAGCTTAAAGTATTTATAAAAAATGTTTAAAAATTTATTTAAAAAAAAAACTGATGCTACTCCTGCGCCTACAGACGCAACTAAAGTTTCAGAATCAAATCAAGAGAGTAAAAATGTAGATAAAAATCCAAAAGGTTTTTTTGCAAAAATAAAATCTAAGTTAGCTCCTGTTTTAAAAAATAAACTAGGAAAATCTGCAATTCAAGGTGAAGAAATTTTAGGAATTGAGATCACTGCTACAGAAATCAGATTAGCACAAGTCACATCTAATAAATCAAATCAATGGATTTTAGAAAAATTTTATATTCATCCAACTAAATTACCTGAGGATGCATTAGTTTTAGATAATTTAGATACTCTTGGTTCAGAACTTCAATTGGCTATTCAAAGATCAAAAATTACAACAACCAATGCAGCGATTGCGATACCAGTTACTAGTGCAATTATTAGGGTGGTAACTAGTCCGTTAATGACTGATGAAGAATTAAAAAAAGCAGTTGAAACAGATTCGTTATGGGAAAATTTAGTTCAGCTTACTGATAATCTAGCTGATTACTCAATTTTTCATCAAGTGATTAATAGGAATGAAAAAGATAATACAATGGACATTTTGTTTGTGGCTTCAAAATTGTCAGACATTAATAATTATACAAAAATTATTAAAAAAGGTGGATTAAATCCAGTTATCATAGACGTAAAATGCTTTGCTCTTAAATCAGCAGTCGATCAAATTAACCAGCTTTCAGGATCTATAGAAAATAGTAATCTTACAGCCTTGCTTGAATTTGGAATGGATGAAAACTATGTGATGATTTTGTATGAAAATAATCCAATTATTACTGATATTTTTATTCGTGGCCAAGATAGAAATACAATAAAAGATATTAGCAACCAGGAAGAGACTGAAGCTTTTACAAGAAGATATATCACTCAGGTTAAACAAGCAATCAGTGATTTTGAAGTTAAGTACGAAAAAAGAATTAGAAATATAAAAGTTATTTCAAGTGAAAAAAATATAGACACTTTTTTAGAAGGGTTTAGAAAAACTTTAGCCAACACTGGTTTTAATTTGTTAGATCCGTTGGATCAAATTAAAATACCTGCTCAATTAGAGGAAAGCACCAATATTGCAAACAAATCTTATTTATCAACAGTAATGGGTTTAGCTTTTAGAAAGCTAGACGTTTTTGGTTATTATAAATTTGTTACTGCTGTTAAAAATATAAACCTACTCCCTAATCGTGACAGCATGATTAAGCAAAAGAAAATGAAAGTGTTTTCAAATTTTGCATTTAAAGGAGTTATAGGGGTGGTTGCTTTAATCTATATAGCTCTTTTTGGTTTATCTTTTTGGAACATTCAAAAATATAACAAACAATTAGTTGATTATGAAAATATTATAACTACCCATGAATTAAAAACGGTTGAGAAAGATGCCTTAGCTAAAAAAGTAAGTATAATGAGCAAAACATTAAAATTAAGCAAGTCTATAAAATCTAACAAAAAATTTAGTTATAGAATATTAGCACAAGTGGCGTCTTCTGTGCCTAATAGAGTTAGATTTCAATCATTAGAATATAATGGTTCTGATTTATTAATTGTTTCAGGAGATGCATTTAGCGACCAAGATATCTTAAAATTGATCGCAAATTTGAATACCAAAAGTTTAATTAGCCAAGCTTCATTAGCTTCCATGAATTTACCTAGTTCAGGTGAAGGTAAATCACAAGTAATGAAGGGTTTTAAAATAGCCGTTGTGTTGAAAGGAGATATTTAATGGATTTAAACAATATTCAAGTATCTGATTTAAAAGATAAACTTTTACAATTTGCTGATAAAAAAACTTTAATCAAATTTGGAATTGGTTTTGGTTCAATGATCTTATTTTTATTGATCTATTATATTGCATTAAACCCAATAGTAAAAAGCAAAAAAGCAATGTTAGATGATAAGCTTTTAAAAGAAGCTGAAATTTCTCAATTTAATAATGATATAAATAGTTTCAAAATAAAATTGAAAAAAATTGAACCAGAATATAAAAAAAATTCAAGCTTGTTTCATTCAAAAGAAGAAGTTGAAGGACTATATTTAAGTTTAAGTAAATTTTCAGGAATTAACGGTTTGGTAATCTCTAAAATTAATAAAAAAAAACCAAAGCCTATTTTAAAGGCAGGTATCACAGATGAGACACCAGATAAATTAAATAAAAAAAATATTTCATACTATAAAATACCTGTTGACTATGAGATTAGAGGTAATTTTTTAGGCTACATTAAATTTAAGAGAGAGTTAGCAAAATCAAATAAAATGTTAAATTTTGATAAGGAAACAATTAAAGTTGTACCAAATGATAAAACTGGTGCTATACTCGCGTCAGGTGTATTAACAATAGTGGGGCTAACTGATGAATTTTTTTAAAACTATAATTATTTTAATTATATTTGCTTTAAGTTTGCAAAATAGTTACGCAGATAATCACGATCAAAAAAATATAGTAGATAAAGCAAAAGAAATATCAAAAGCTGCTGCTGACGCACAAGCAAAAGCATTAGAAAATATAAAAGATGAAGTAGGAGATGAAGAAGTTCCTTTAAACGATCCATTTGCAGGAAATGCTGCGGCTTCATCAAGTGGAACAATTAGTTTTGACGATAGTTCAGATGAAGAAAAAAAATTAAGTCTCAATAATTTTAAACTAGTTGGAATTATTTCTGGAAAATTTGAAAGCTATGTTTCTTTAGCAGATAGTTCAGGAAAAGTTATCACTATTCAATTAAATGAAGAATTAGAAGAAGGTCTAAAATTTGTTGACCTTAGATTAACCGAAGCAATTTTTGAAAAAGAAGGTGGAAAATATGTGGTTATTGATTTTAAAAATAGAGTAAAGGAAGTAGATGAATATTAAAAAAATTAAATTAGTATCTTCATTTCTTGTTTTATTGGTTGCCTTGACAAATTGTACCAGTACTGGACAATTTAAAAAATCAAAACCATTTAAACATAATACTCCTCTAATTAAAGACAATATCAAAAAATCAGGACAAACAGAAATTGCAAAAACTCTAGAAATGGGACCTAAGCCTATTTTTGGAGATACGACTAAGCTTAATAAAAGAAAACAAATATCATCACAAGCTTCAAGAAATTATTTAATTATCCCGGATAAATACACAAATTTAAAACAAAGAATTTCACTTAAGTTTCAAAATTTAGACTTTAAAGAAACTATGCAACTTATGGGTAGAATTGGTGAAATTAATATTTTAGTTGGAGATGAGGTTGCTGGTGCAATTTCAGCAGAATTGGTAGATGTGCCATGGGATAAAGCTTTTCAAGCTATTCTTGACATGAAAAATTATGCATCAGATATTGATGTGACGAGCAACTTAATTAGAGTTCACTCACCAGAAACTTTAACTTCACAAGAAAATTATAAATCTGAAAGAGCACAGGCTGTTAAAAAGAAAATAGAAGTTGAAGATTCTGTTGAACCTATTATTTCAGAAATATTTAGACTTTATTATATCAGTCCTGCACAAGCTAAAATTACTATAAGTGAATTGTTTTCAGCAGGAACTGGAGAAAATTCTTATATGCCTATCCAAATCACTGAGGAAATAACTACACGATCTATAATTGTTAGAGGTAAATCATCAGATTTAGATATGGTTGATAAAGTTATTAAAGAAATCGATGTTCGAACTAAACAAGTTTTAATTGAAGCATTTATAGTTGAAGCCAACTCTGATTTTGAAAGAGCTTTAGGAGTTAGATTGGGCGGATATTATCAAAAATACGGTAATGTAGCAGGCGGTGTTGCAGGAACTAGTTCAGGTAGTGCTGCTGGAACAAGTTTAGATGATGTTGGCGCTTTAGGAGCAGCAACAGATTCTATTACTAACTTCCCTGTAACTGGAGCAACTAGTGGAATTGGATTGCTTAGAAAAACAACAACTGGCGTATTAAAAGCTGAAATTACTGCTTTAGAGTCTATTGGACTTGGTAAAACAATTTCAAATCCAAAAATATTTACTTTAGACAATCAGCTTGCAACAATTACTCAAGGGGAGGAAATTCCTTACCAAACTACATCTGAGGGAACAACATCAACGTCATTTAAAGAGGCTGCTTTAAAATTACAAGTAACCCCAAGTATTATTGGTGATGGAAATGTTCTATTACAAATTCAAGTAAATAACGATACACCAAATAGAACCACAGGTTCAGATGAGCCACCAATTAATAAAATGGAAATTATCACAAAACTATTAATTGCTGATGGAGACATTGTGGTGATTGGTGGAATTAAGAAAAATGTAATTGCAAACAGCAAACAACAAACACCAGGTTTAGGTGATATGCCTGTAATAGGAAATCTATTTAAAGGAAAATCAAAAACTGATAATTTAGATGAACTATTAATATTTATTGCACCAAGGGTTCTTTAGATAATGCTTAAAATAAGTAGAGACAGTGAAGTTAATTTGATCAATATTTTAATTGATCAAGATGTTATTTCTGGAGCTGATCTTGGAAAAATAAAACAAGCAAGTAGCGATGGTAACAAATCACAAATTGATGCAATTTTTGAATTAAATTTAACAGATGAAAATAAAATTCTAGATCTTTTAGTTAAAGAGCAAAATTTAGAAGTAGCTGATCTTACTCAACATACTGTAACTGAGGAAATAAGAGCGGTTCTCCCTTCTAATTATATAAATATTAATTTTATTGCTCCTTTTAAGCTTGACGAAAACACTCTTCACATAGCAATCCCTGATAGCTCTAAACTGAGCTTGATGCGAAATTTAAAAACAATTACTAAAAAAAACATTGAACTACATGCTGCAACTGTTTCTCAAATATCAGAATTTATTGAAAAAATATTATCTGAGGGAAGTGAGGTTACTACACAAACTATTTCTGAAGCGAATAAGGAAAAACAAAAAGATTTTGATTCAGACTATGCGGAAGCAGGAGAAGTATTAGAAAATAATCCTGAAGAAGATATTGAAGCAATTGAAAATGAGTCTGAAGTTATAAAATTTAGTACAGCAGTAGTTGCTGAAGCTATTAAAAGTGGAGTTAGTGATATTCATATTGAACCTTATCGATTCTCATCTCGGGTAAGATATAGACTAGATGGAATTTTAACTGAGCAAACCAAGTACTCAAAATTTCTTCATGATAACTATGGTGCTGTAGTTACAAGATTTAAAATTATGGGTAAATTAGATATTGCTGAAAGAAGATTACCTCAAGATGGAGCTATACCTTTTAAAATAGATGGCAAAATTGTTGACTTACGTTTATCAATGCTGCCTACCGCAAACAATGAGAGAATTGTTATGAGGGTTTTAAATAAAGATGCTGGAGATATTAGTTTAGAGCAATTAAATTTTGAAGAAAATGATTTAAAAAATTTACGGCATGCAATCCACGGAACTCAAGGATTAGTGCTAGTTACTGGCCCAACTGGGTCTGGTAAAACAACAACACTTTATAGTATTTTAAAAGAAGTTAGTAAGCCAAATATTAATATTCTAACAGCCGAAGATCCTGTTGAATTTGAATTAGATGGAGTAGGGCAAGTTCAAGTTAAAGAGGATATAGGATTTTCTTTTGCATCTGCATTAAGATCTTTTTTAAGACAAGACCCAGAGATTATCCTAATTGGTGAGATGCGGGATAAAGAAACGGTTGATATTGGTCTAAAGGCTGCTTTAACAGGTCACTTGGTATTTAGTACACTTCACACCAATGATGCTCCAAGCACTATTACTCGTTTACAAAATATGGGAACGCCTGATTATTTAATTAGTGCAGCGGTGACATTGATATTAGCTCAAAGACTAGCTAGAAAAAATTGTCCAGATTGCAGAATTCCTGATGAAGATATAACACCAAAAGCTTTAGCAGATTTAGGATTTACACCAGAGCAAGCTTCAAGAGCAAGACCGTCTAAAGGGAAAGGTTGTGCTAAATGTAAAGACAGTGGCTACAAAGGTAGAACTGGTATTTATGAAATTTTGAGTGTTACCAAACCACTTAAAGAAGCAATTTTAAGAAAGGCAACGACACCGGAGTTAAAAGCAATTGCTATTAAAGAAGGTTTTTTAACTATGCAAGACATGGGAAGACAAATGTTAATTTCTGGTGATTTAAATTTCAGAGAATATGACAGGGTGCTTCAATCAGATTAATAGATTATGGAATTTTATACTTACAAAGGTATTTCAGCCGGAAAATACATTGAAGGTGAAATTGAAGCTCTTAATCAAGAGGAAGCTTCACACAAATTAAAAGCTGATAAAGTCATTATTACCAATCTTGTAAAATCTAAAAAGAAAAAAGCTGAAAAAAAAGCAAAAAAAAAAGGTGGAGGTTTTTCTTTTGGTAAAAAAAAGGTCAAACCAGAAGATGTTGTTATTTTTTCAAAACAATTTGCTACAATGGTCAAGGCAGGGCTGCCGATTTTAAACGTTTTGGTAATGTTAAGAGATCAAACGGAAAACCCAACGCTGAAAGAAATAATTGAAGATATTAGAAAGAGTTTAGAAGGTGGGGTTACTTTATCTAAATGCTTTAATAAATACCCAAAAATATTTGACAATATTTACGTTAACTTAATTAAAGCTGGTGAAGCCAGTGGTAAATTAGATGTATTTTTAATGAAACTTGTAGAGTCACTTGAAAAGACTGAGAAAGTAAAAAAGAAAATTAAAAGTGCTTTAATGTATCCAATGGTGATGTTTTCAACTGCCATGATAGTTATGGTGTTTATGCTTATTAAAGTAGTTCCTGTTTTTGCAAAAATGTATGATGGTATGGGAATAGCACTTCCCACTCCAACAGCTGTTATTATGAATGCTAGTAATTTTATGCGTGGATCAGGAGGTTTAACTTTATTTATAGTTTTAATAGCTTCATATTTTTCATTTAAATTCATAACTACAAAAAATGAAAAAGCTAAATTTTGGTGGCATGGAAGAATTTTAAAGTTACCAGTTTTTGGTGATATGATTTTAAAATCTATGTTAGCTAGAATTTCATTGATTATGGGTAACTTAAGTGCTGCTGGTGTAAATTTACTTGAAAGTATTGAAATTGCAAAATCAGTAAGTAGTAACGTCGTTATTACCAATGCATTAGAGAATGTAAAAAAAGGAGTTTTTTCTGGAGACACTTTAACAAAATTATTTTTAAAAGAACCTTTATTTCCACCAACTTTTAGTCAATTAATTTCAGTAGGTGAACAAACAGGAAGTTTAGATGAAATGTTTACTTCGGTTTCCAACTATTATGAAGAAGAGTTTGATACAGCCGTAGACAATATGTCGACTTTAATTGAACCGATCATGATTGTTTTTATGGGAACTATGATTGGTGGATTGATGATTGCGATGTACTCACCGATCTTTAACGTTGGTGCTTTAATAGGATAATAATTTTTTAAAATTGTTTTTTTAATATTAAGTGATTAACCCAATCAACTTTACTTGTTTTAAAGATAACTTCATCCATAATTTGACCAATAAAAAAAGTACCCAAACCACCTGCTTTAATATCATCTAAATTTCTTGGTTTAATGTTTTCTGGAACTACAGGTTTACCTTTGTCAAAAAGTTCTATTTCTAATAAGCCTTCCGTATAGCTTATTTTAATTCTCATCGTGTCATTACTAGCTTTGCCATTATAAGCATGTTTAACAATATTTTGTGCAGCTTCAGCTAAAGCTAAAACTAATTCTTCTTGATAATTTTGTAAATATTCTGACTTTTCAAAAAGTCCTCTAGCAAAAGTTCTAACATTTTTTAAATTTCCAGAATTAACTTCAAAATCTTTGTGTTCTGAAAAGTTGATCATTATTCAATGATTAAAATTTGCTCTAACTTTGCCATCATGATTACTTTTAGTACAGATTTACTAATTTCTTTTAAGACAACTCGGGTATTCATTTCCTGCCCCTTTTGGTGGCTTTCAATTAATACTGAAATTCCTGAAGAGTCCATGTATTGGACATCTTTCAAATTAATGTGAACTTCTTTGCCAGCCTCTATTAATGGAATAATTACTTCTTTAGCTTTATCAGTAACATCCATATCTATTTCACCATCTAAATAGACTGTAGCAATATTATTTTCTTCTAAAACTTTATAAGACATAATTTTCCATTTTTATGTTAATTTTTTATTAAACGCTAGTATTAAGACCCATTTTGGCGTATTAGTTTCTTGTTAACCTGACTAATTAGACTAATTTCTTCTCTTTACATCAAGCAAGAAGGTTTATAAAATTAATTATTAAAATACATAGGATTAAAATTATGAAAAGAAACAATACCAAAGGTTTTACACTTATTGAATTGCTAGTAGTTGTAGCAATTATAGGAATTTTAGCTGCAGTAGGAACTGTAGCATATACAGGATACACAGCTGGTGCAAAAAAATCAGCAACTAAATCTAATCAATCAGCTGTAGTAAAATATATTGCTGCTGAATTACAAAAATGTAATTTAGATGCAACGACATCTATGGGTGGAGAACTAACATGCTCAGGTAGAACAGGTGCAACAGCTCAAACAGCAGCACTTAAAGCATTAGAAAGTTTTAAAAATCCTTATAATACTAAAGTTAAAGCTGTAGTTAAAGATAAAGTGCACACTACTGACGGTAACGCTGGTTATACAAATGTAACAGTTTCAGGTTCTGTGATTACAATTGCAACTTGTTTTGAAGAAAAATGTTCAGCTCATACTGCTGCAGCTCCTACGCAACTTTCAAATACTGTAACTGTAGAATAAGTAATATTTAATTTGACAACGATTAAAACTAAAAGCTCTGGCTTTACCTTGATAGAGCTTTTAGTTGTTGTTGCAATTGTTGGAATAATTGCAGCGGTTGGAATAAGTAGTTACTCCGGTTATATTTCTAGTTCGGAAAGAAAATCTGCGGAAAATATAATGCAACAAATAAGCCTAGGTCAGACTGAGTATTATTCAGCTAATGGTAGTTATTATCATTCAAGTGCTGGAGAATGCACACCCTCATCAGCATTTTCAACAAATCTAGAAACTAATTTATTAGGAGGAGCAGACGTTTTAACTACAGATTTTAATTATGAAATGTGCACTTATAATGATGCAAGTAATTACATGGTTAAAGCAAAAGCTAAAACAGGAAGTTGTGTAATAAAAATGACTGCTCATGGTACTTTTACCAGAGCGAATTGTTAGATTTATTGATTTAATATGAAAATAAAATTTGAAATTTTAACTGATTTATTTAAGCAAGACAGAACGCAAAAAGAAAAAATTTGCATATCAGCTAGCATTGGCTGGATATTATTTATTGGTTATTTAACATGGATTAATAGTCTTAAAGATATTTTAAATAAAGGCTATAAATGGGACGAATGGTTTTGGTTTGGCATAATCCCAGCAATTGCTCCATATATTTTTTACTTTATTTGGAAAAAAAAAGATCAGGATACTGAAATTCCAAAATAGTAAAAAAAAAGTTTTACTATGGAAAATATATCGTTAGATAGCGTTAAGTCGTTTGTAGATACTCTCTGGGTTATAAATTGTGCGATATTAGTTTTTATTATGCAGGCTGGTTTTATGTGCATGGAAACTGGTCTTTCTAGACACAAAAATAGTATTAATGTTGCATTAAAAAATGCTGCTGATTTTGGTGTAGCCGTGGTGGTTTTTTGGACTTTTGGTTTCGGCTTGATGTTTGGTAAGAGTTTTAATGGTTTATTTGGCACCGATCTGTTCTTCTTTAAAACAGAAAAAGCTCAACTCATGACTTATTTTGTATTTCAGGCAATGTTTGTTGCAACGGCAGCAACAATTATTTCAGGGGCGGTTGCTGAGAGAATGAAATTTGTTGGTTATTTAATGATTACCATTCTTGCAACTGGAGTAATTTATCCATTAGTTGGTCATTGGGCTTGGTCTTCAAGTTATTTGGCAAATATAGAAATAACAAGTGCTGCAAAAGAGCTTTTAGATGTTCATAATAAAGGATGGCTTTCAGAATTAGGTTTTATTGATTTTGCTGGCAGTACCATTGTTCACTCGGTTGGAGGTTGGATGGCATTAGCAGCAATATTAATTATTGGTCCAAGAATTGGAAAATATTCAGAATCTAATAAAGGAAAATTTACAGGTTCTAGTTTTCCACTTGCAGTTCTTGGAACATTAATTTTATGGTTTGGTTGGTTTGGTTTTAATGGGGGTAGCAACGGTGCAATGAATGACTCAGTTCCACTAATTTTAATTAATACTTTTCTTGCAGGAGCTTTTGGACTGTTAACAGGATTAGCAGCTTCATTTTTATTATTCAAAAAGCCAGACCCTTATTATGTAATTCTTGGTCCATTAGCTGGGTTAGTTGCTATTACAGCAGGTTGTAATTCAATGACAACATTAGTTTCAATTTTAGTGGGGATGATTGGATCTTTAGTTGCAATTACTATTAATGAATTATTAAAAAAATATGAAATTGACGATGTAGTAGGAGCGGTACCTGTACATTTAGGCGCTGGTGTTTGGGGAACTTTAGCAGTTGGTTTTTTTTCTGATTTAGAAATTTTAGGGACAGATTTAACTAGAGTGGAACAAATCAAAACTCAATTTATTGGTGTGATCGCAGTTGGAATTTTTACTTTTTTTTCATCCTATATTTTACTTAGAGTTATAAATTATTTTTATCCACTTAGGGTGAGTCCATTACAAGAAGAACTTGGTCTAAATATTGCTGAACATAATGCGGTATCAGTAGAACATGACTTAATTTCAATTTTAGAAAAACAATCACAATCAGGTGATCTTGCAATAAGAGGCCCACAAGATCCATTTACTGCAGGAGGAGTGATTGGACTTTATTATAATAAATTAATGAACAAACTTGAAATTAGTGAAATTGAAAAAGAAAAATGGAGAAGTAGAATAAATAATGAAGTGCAACTTGCGGTTAAAGTTCAGGAAAATTTTTTACCAAAAAGAAATTTAGAAAACTATCCTGTCTATGGCATTAATATTGCAGCAAGAGAAGTATCTGGTGATTTTTTTAGTTTTTACCCTCACAATGACAGCATTTATTTCATCATTGCAGATGTTGCAGGCAAAGGTATTCATGCTGGAATGGTTATGGCAAAAGCCTCTACTTTATTTGAAGTGATGTCGAAAGATCAGGTTGATCCTGATGAAATGATGTTTCATATGAATAATGATTTGTTTATTACCAAAACTTCAGGAATGTTTGTTACCTGTATTCTTGGAAAATATGATTTAATCTCGGATGAAATCTCATGGGTTAATGGAGGTCATCAACCCGCAATTATTAGGGATAATAAAGGTCAATATCAAAAGTTTGAAAGTGAAGCACCCCCAATGGGTGTTATTACTCAAAAAGAAAAATCAGTTTATAAAATTAATAAACAAAAATTAAATGGAAATAAATTCTATGTTTTCACAGATGGATTATCAGAAAGCCTCGATGAAAAAGGTGAAGAAATTGGCATTGAGGGCTCTATTAAAATTATTGAAGAAAATTATGTTAAAGACTCTAATAAACACTTATCTGATATCACTAAAGAAGTTATAAAAGTTTCGGGTAGCGATAAATTAAGTGATGATCTTACTGTGATATCTATTGGTTAATTCAATTTATAATTGATTAATTTATATATTTTTTATACTTTGCACCATAATGGATACTAAATTAATGTACTTTAGTGTTATAGAGGTTACTTTAAGTTTTAAATATATAGGAGTTGTATGAACAATCTTAAAAAAATAATTTTAATATTATCAATTATTTTCACATCCAGTTTTGCTTTTGCAGCACAAACACAAATTGCTCAAGTAAATGGTATGATGTGCATCAAGTGCCAAAAAATGGTAACTGAAGCACTTCAAGCAGCAAGTCCAAATGCTACCGTGAAAGTTTCATGGCCAGAAGGTGTTGCGGTATCATCTTTTGCAGATAAATCTAATTTAACTGATAATGATTATAAAGAAGCAATTGTTGGAACAGGCTTTGAAGTAATTAAAGTAGTTAGTGTTAAAAAAATTATTACTGATGCAGGTGAAGCTAGAAAATTAGTAGATTAATAAAGATTAAACTATGACTGCGGCTGAAACCCAGATTCTACTTAATGAGCTGCAGTCAAAAGTAGACCAACTTCCAACTAAAGGTACCTTAAAAGCATTAGAGTATCGTCTTGATGCAATCTTACAAGCTAACCTAGATACATTTTGGTTATTGATTTGTGCCATTCTTGTTTTTTTAATGCAAGCTGGCTTTATGTGTTTAGAGTCTGGTTTATCTCGAAACAAAAATAGCATTAATGTTGCGCTTAAAAATGTAACTGACTTTGGAATAGCGGTTGTTGTTTTTTGGGCGTTTGGTTTTGCGTTAATGTACGGAACTAGTGTATCGGGATTATTTGGTAATAAGTTTTTTTTCTTCACCACAAAAGTTGCTGGTTATCAAACTTACTTTGTTTTCCAAGCAATGTTTGTTGCAACTGCTGCAACTATTATCTCTGGTGCGGTTGCTGAAAGATTAAAGTTTTTTTCTTATTTAATAATTACTTTTTTTGCATCTGGTTTTTTTTATCCAATTGTAGGTCATTGGTCTTGGGCATTTAATTTTGAAAATCCTACTGAAAAATTTGGTTGGTTAGGCAAATTAGGTTATTTAGATTTTGCTGGTGCATCAGTTGTACACTCTGTAGGGGGATGGATTGCTTTATCAATTTTACTAATTGTTGGAAATAGAACTGGTAGGTTTAGAGAAGATGATAAAAAAAAATCTTTTCAAGGTAGCAATACACCAATTGCAGCGCTTGGTGCTTTAATTTTATGGTTTGGTTGGTTTGGTTTTAATGGGGGTGCGAATGGTGCAATGGATTTAAAAATTCCATTAATTTTAATTAATACTTTTTTATCCGCTTCTTTTGGACTTATTTTTTCAAGTATCATGGGCATTCTTGTTTTAAAAAAACCAGAACCTTTATTTATGATCACTGGTCCACTTGCAGGATTAGTTTCAATCACTGCTTCTTGCGCATATGTTGATCCCGCTGATGCAATTTTAATAGGAAGTATCGGAGGAATTATTTCAGGTTCAACAATTGTATTGTTAGAGAAAATTAAAATTGATGATGTAGTCAGTGCGATACCCGTTCACCTAGCATGTGGAATATGGGGAACCATTGCAGTTGCTTTGTTTGGAAATTTTGAAATGATGGGGGTTGAAAAAACAAGATTAGAACAATTATATATTCAATTAATTGGAATAGGCTCAATAGGAAGCTTTTGTTTTTTTGGATCCTACATAATATTTAAAACTATCAATTCATTTTTTCCTTTAAGAGTTAGCAAAATTCAAGAAGAACTTGGTTTAAATATTTCAGAGCATAACGCATCAACAGATACACATGAATTATTAGAAGTTTTAACAAAACAAGCAAAATCAGAGGATTATTCTAATAGAGCTCCACAAGATCCTTTTACTGACAGCGGTATTATTGGAACTCAATATAATGTTTTGATGGATAGGTTAGAGCAATCTGAAAAACAAAAAAATAAATGGAAGAATAGAGTTTCCCAAGAAATAAAACTCGCAATGAATGTTCAAAAAAGGTTAATGCCAAAAAGAGATATCGAAAATTATCCAATATTTGGTTTAAATATTCCTGCAAGAGAAATTTCAGGAGATTTTTATGATTTTTACTTACACGATGATGAGGTTTATTTCACTTTATCTGATGTATCAGGCAAAGGAGTTAACGCTGGAATGGTTATGGCAAAAGCAATTACTTTATTTAAGATTTTTGCCAAACAAAAATTCAAACCTAATGAAATTTTATTAGAGATGAATAACGATTTAAAAGAAACCAACCCTGTTGGTACCTTTATTACCTCAATTGTTGGAAGATATAATATAAAGTCAGATTTAGTTGAAATTGCTAATGCCGGACATCAGCCAGCTTTATTAAAAATAGCAAAAGATTTTAAAGAATTTCCCTCAAGCTCAATGCCATTAGCGGTGACCAAACATAAAGATGAAAGCGTATATCAATTAGAAAGTTTTAATTTAAATAAAGGGAGAATTTATTGTTTTACGGATGGATTTTCTGAATGCATGGATGACAATAAGCAAGAGATTGGAATTGAAGGGGTTAAAGAATTAATATTAAAACATGAAAATTCTTCATTAAGAAAAGAATTAGAAAATGCTACCGAAGAAATTAGGTTAAAAAGTTTAAAAACAGGTACTTTAGAAAAAGGAATTAAAGAAAATAATGATATTCTAGACGACGATCTAACAATTATTGGAATTGGTAGATAAAAAAATCAAAATGAACACAAACAACTCTTAATTAAGTAAGTTTATCTTTATTTATGTGTCAAATTACATAAAACTCTTACAAATGAAAAATATTTTTCTAATTTTAATTTCTTTTATATTTCTGATGGGATGTGCTCAAAATGTAGCTCTATTAGGTCCAGCTTTTTCGATTGTTAAAACTGGAGGAATACAGCAAGCGCTAGTAACCGAGTCTATGAATTATGCTGTTAAACATCAGACAGGTAAAAATGTAAGTGAGCATGTTATGAGCTCATTAACCGAAGAAGCTGAAAATCGAAAATGTGAAATACCACATAGTAATAGTTTACAAAAAATATTTTTTAACACATTAGAAGATCTTGATTGCGATAAAGTTAAATAAATTTAGGTTTATTTAATTTATATTTAAAAATTATTTAATTAGAAATAGACATCAGATAAAATTCCTGAAAAAGTTAGGCTATATAAAAATTTCATGAGTCTTGAGATAAAAAAAAATACTAAAGCATACATTATGTTGGTTTTAGCAACGTTGTTTTGGGCAGGAAATTTTACTATTGGAAAATTTGCTTTCACAGAAAATGTCCCAC
>ERZ1046148.241-NODE-241-length-35017-cov-7.180167_pt1 | contig 35017 bp, 30 predicted proteins | sample MGYA00383090_ERZ1046148 | MGnify/ENA primary metagenome ERZ1046148 (study PRJEB29581, sample SAMEA5548360) | metagenome | biome: marine; feature: coastal; material: water | depth 25 m | study: Short-term variability in the microbial, nano- and picoplankton... | reverse complement strand
GATTATTGCTAGCACAAGCAAGTGCTGCTTTTACTGCACCATGCCCTACTTGAGCTGCGATTTTACCTTTCTTCATCTTCAATGAAGTATTGACAATGATTGCCAAACGGTAGTTTCCTGCGGGCACTGTCCCGGCAATAGGAGGTGCAGTCAAGCGGTGAAGGAAGGAACGCAAACCCATTCAATCACCAGCTTAAGGAACCTATATGCTTCAAAATTTGATTTTTGATCCTGGTCTATAACCTACCAAGCCAACGAGGACGAGTGCTAAAGGATTGAATTGCAGGACATTTCCAACTACAGTTTCAACCGGATTCTCATGTGATGCGGCCTGACCACCACCGCCACCACCGCATCCCTCAGGAGGAGGTCCTATTCCAGGGCCCCATGTTTCTCCGTGTCCTGAACAATCGGCTCCTTCTCCGTTTCCATTTCCGTTACCACCGGAACTGGATTGATCGGCTTCACCATGATAACAAATCAGGAAATATGGAAAGCCCATCTCTCCTGCACTATTTTGCATTGTTGAATGGTAATGATAGATTCCAAGAGGAAACTCGGGTGTAGGTCCAAAATGCCCATTACAAACATCGAGATGACCTAATCCGTCGGTATATTGGTAATCATCAATTCCATTATATCCTGTTTCGCCATCTTTTAGTTCATATGAACTTTTCATTTCAACAATATTGAGGTCGTCATCATAGCCCCAAAATCCGTATATTGGATAGCCATCATATGCAACACCTATCACTTGTGAATGATTACCATCATATGTATTCTGAGCAACGGCTTGTGGTGTAGACATATCATAATCATCTTTGATATTCTCTCCCGTTTCTGGATGCCAATGCATACAATTGGAATCCGCATGATAGTGGTAAGTTCCCCCCATCGCATTGTGCCCATGACAAATCCCCAAGTCGATGGGTTGCCTGTCTTCTACGAACGCTCCATGTTCTGCTGCAACTGCATCTCCTCCGGGGCCGTCTTCAGGGCCATATATCGGCACTCCATTGATGGCTACTGCAATAGCGCCTCTCTCCGCTGCACATTGGTAATCCCCGTTTGCTTCAGGACAGGCATTACTATTGTGGCCTCCAGTAGTATCAACTGTAGGATTACGTGGAATGGACCATTCATAGTTTTGGGCAGTAGTGCAATCATTACCTTGAGTGCAAGCATTTGTAGATTCAAAGTCATGATTTGGTATTCCATTAGTGGTTATTATTACGTGAGTTGAATTTAGCGTAATCGACACTTCACATTGATGATTGTCATCTCCATTCGTATCCAAGTCATCGACCATTGGACTATCTTCATTTGTTTGGCATTGGAAGAAATCTAACCAAAATTGTGCCATGTCTTCAGCATATGAGTTTTCAAAGATTGTTAGTCTTAAGGTTGAACTATCAGAACCAACTGAGTTATTCGCGTATATTGTAAATGTCGTTTCTTCGAGAACTTCAGAAGGTGTCCCGCTGATTATTCCTGAATCGAAATTAATTCCAGATGGCAATTCCGGTGAAACCTCCCAATTTTCAATATGTTTCCCACCATCGTTTGCAAAGGTAATGTCTGTCATTACCGAACCCTTTGCAAGTATTTGAGTAATTGTGGCTGGACTAATCGATGGAGTTGTAATTTCTTCAACTTCTAATTGTATAGAATCGTTACATAAGTACTCGCCATCATCAGCAGTAAATCGTATTGTGTAGTTTCCAATTAAATCTGGAGTAATCGTAGCATTAGCAGTCTGATTTAAAGCCCCAGCAACAATTGTTGCAGTCGAGCCTTCTGGCTTTTCTGTAATCTGCCATGACATGTTTTCTAACGCGTCTCCATCTGGGTCAGAAGAACCGCTAGCGTCTAGTTGTAATTCTTGATCAACATTTGCGTTCAAATCAGACCCAGCATCACAAATAGGAGGGGAATTAACCCCTGTTTCATTATTGGAATCATTTGTTTCATTACCCGAATCATTATTTCCGTCTTCGGTATTATTTTCAGTAGAATTATCATTGTTATTTTCAGTGTCTTCATCCTCAACCGTATTGTTTGCCGGAATTGTGATGGTCAAATTATTCGACCATTTCTCTTCTGCTAAACTATGTGCTCTGAATGTAATAGTAATATTTTCGCTTCTATCTTCAACGTCGAAATCAAATCTCCATGAGCCATTTATGTCAGTTGCCAGATTGTCACCGCTAGAAATACCATCTGCAGATAGCATAGTCCACACAACTCTAACTTCCATAGGGTGTGGATGAATCACGTTTCCAGCAATAAACTGTTCACCTTCGAAATCCATCAACAAGGCTTCTAACTTAGGATTTGGATGTTTGTGAGTATTGTGGTCAACCACCACCACTACCTCTTCTTCAACAACCTCTTCACTTCCGAAGCATCCTGAGAGAGGTGCTAGTAAGAATAGAACGGCAATAAGTGCAGTAGCAATCTTTGTCATAACATACGATGACTTGCAATAGCATTTAATTGAACTGTTTCGATGTTTATATTCTGCCTAGTATTGGTTTTGACTGATAAATTATCAACTAACCAATTTTAGATGTTTTACTAAATCATCTATACTAGATTTTGGGGCTGGACCGATTCCAAGGACGGTTATAGTTCCAGCTGGGATTTCAGTGTGACCTGCATCTTCGATTAACATGGCTACCATCCCAGATTCTTTCGCTTGCTCCTTTAGTTGCAATAATTCGCTGACATTCTCGCATTCAAGTACAATTTTACGCGCCCCTGATTTGCTCCAACGTTCGACTAATCTCGCCTTACGGGACCTAGCGCGTAACGCACATCTGACTGCAGCATGAGCGCATTGTGCTGCTAATTTCCCTTTAGACAACTTTAGATCACTTCTAGTGATCAAGGCCATACTGGGCGGCTCATCCAATGACGACATCATTCTCACCGACCGCAACTGCAGATTCTGTAAGCGATTTATCCTCGCTGATAAGGTCACTGAGTGCAGGCGCTAACCATAGTGCAAAAGCCATGGTTCCAAAGATATGTAGAAGATCAAAAGTCAGTCCATTTGCCAGATAGAACATGAAATCTGTGAAGGTTGTGCCAGATTCGATAATGGAAAGACTGACCCACCAATCAAACAGTAGTGATGTTACCACTGAGAGATAAAGTAGAATTTTCATATTCAATGCACCTTCTGAGTTTAGGAATTTAGCACCTGCAGCAGCCACCATCGCCCAACCGCTAGCCTGGAACAAAGTCCACCATCCATCGGAGATGACCATGTTGGAGAGAAGTGTTACCATTATAGCGAATGCAACACCGCGGCGTAGACCTAATCTAGCACCAACGACTAAGCAAGCCATAGTAACTGGCTGAACATTTGGTAATGGTTGCATTGCTACCCGTAATGCAACAGTGAAAAGAACGATTGAAGATAATAACAAAACCTCTCGTCGTGGATTCTTTGAAGGCTTTGTCAGTAACAGAAACGCTGCTCCTATCAGAGCTACTTGAATTGCAAGTAACCAACCAGATTCAAGCACCGGGCCGTGGGTTCCTGAAGCGAGGACCATGCATCCCCCACGCAGACACTGATATTGAGTTTTATCAGGCTGGTTGCCAACGAATAACAGAATTGGAACTGATTTGCGCCTCACTAATTCCTACTAGGCCTCGTTCACCATCGATTCTGAATTCCCAACCTGCTCCTTCATGGCCATCTATTGATTTGACCCATTCACCGATGTCGAAAGTCTCCTTTTCGATAATAATACCGCCTCTAAGTGCAGCATCATCTGTTAGGTTTTCAACCGTCTTATGACCTGAAAGCCCTCCGAATACAACTTCTCCATCTGGTAATTCGAATACCACGACTTGGGTATCCCTCCATTCTTCTGGCCAAGATTCATCCCAATCGCCTTCAGGTTCGGTCTGTTCATTGAGATATTCCGACCATGCTGTGGAAATCATCGTAATATTAAGCGCTAGGAAAATCACTACTCCTGGCAATAGAGTCTTCAACATTTTTTCATGTAAATGAAGTATAAATGCTGGAGCAGAAACTAGAATTGAAATCAATAATATCAGAGTGGTTATGATAAATGTATAATCCAAATCCACATCCACTTCTTCATCAATTTGAACGATAACAGGATTATTTTGCTGAGTATTATTGAACATCAAGATACCCTTATCGTTACCTAATGCATAGACGCCTTCGTCACCAAAACCGGGTGCAGCTGTTGTATAATCATCATGAGGTGTTCGTAACATCATCCAATCATCAGGTGTAGTGAATATGCCCCATCCTCCTTCAGGATTATTTTGTGGAGCCCACACTTTCCATTTACCGTCGGCTAATTTCTGAATCGAGATTTCACCATTTGAGTGAAAAGGAATATTTCCGAGGTTATAACATTCCACAGTGCAATCAAGGAAAATAAATTCCTTACTAGTTGCTAGGTAAACTTGGTCATTGTAAACTATCGGCATCGCCGGAGATGAACCGGCCGTTAGAAATGATTCCCCATCTATGAAAATCTCGCTCCCACTGCTTTTCTGCAAGTGTACCATAATGCCAGCGTTAGTCAAGAGGGGCGGATGTCTAATTTTCCCGTCACCAATCGTTTCTGAGATTACAGTGCCATTGCGAAATACGGTATTGAGGACGCCTTCCTCATTTCCGAGAAGATAGGCTTCTTCTGTGACTGTTACGCCATTACGCCACCCGAGTTGATCTAATTCAACTCGTTGCTGTAACGTTCCATCGGCAAGGCAGTATGTCGAAAGCCCTTGCCGGGTTGGGACTACGAGCAAATCTTCATCCAGGGCCATGGAACCGGTAATTCCCCACGCTTTGACTTCGGTTTGAGCCGACCACTGTTCCAATCCAGTTACGATATCGAGAGCTTGAATTGTTCCGTCTGCCCAAGCGACTATCACCATCTCTATCCAAGTGCCACCACACCCCTGGCCATTCTCTACTAATAGGAGAGGTGAGAGATCATGATGTAGTCCATGAGCATTTTCAATCTGCCAAACCGGTTCACCAGAATAATCGAAAGCGAATACATGGGGGGTGCCTGTGCCAGTCCAAGTTCCAGAGGTACGGACGATTATCAAATCATCAGTTACAAGCGGGGCGGTTGAAATATAGCCATTCTCAAGATCCTTTTCCCAACTTTCAGTTACTGTTGACTGAGCCGAGGCCAGATTGGCAAGGCAAATAACGGCCAATATCAAACCGATCCGGCGCATTAAGAAACCCTCTCGATCGCGGCTTTTAGCAAAGAACTAACCTCTTTTCCATCAGCAGCGCCTCCGGATTCTCCCATGACAACACCCATCAAAGGACCGATAGCACCTAATCCGCGTTCTTTGATGAAGTCAAGTCGTTCTGCAACCACCTTATCGATTATTTCTTGCAAATCACTAGCATCTGCTGGAACTAAACCGAGTTGTTCAGATTTCGCATGAATCTCATTCATTGATGGAACTTCTCCCTCGAGCTCACTCAATAATTTCCCAACACCTTCTCGAGTTACGTGGCCTTCTTCCATTGCTGCGATTACTAAAGCCATCAATCCAATGTCTGCCTTGTGTTCGAGTAAGGTGCTAGCCCAAGCTTTGTGCGGGAGATCATTAGCGTGGGCAAAGAAATGGTCATCCAGTTCTCGAGCTAATAATTGGCTGGCTTGGTCGGAAGAGATATCACTCTCATTCAAGCGACTAAGGCGTTCTTCTTGACTCGGAGGTAAGTCACTAACGATATTCTGCCAACGAGAAATATCAAGCGGTAGTGGAGAGATATCGGTTTCAGGATACATACGTGCTCCACCTGGTAACGGCCGCATTGGAGTAGTAGTTCCGTCTTCAGGTGCTCCTTTACGGATAACGACTTGACGAACTTCTTGTGGAATTCTCTCAAAGGCAATTCTCGCTCGCATACAAACTCCTTCTAACGCTAGTTCAGCTTGCCAAACAGGAGCAAGACAGAGAACAAAAGCATCGGCGTCATTCAGTGCATTTCTAACTTGATTGACTTCTTCTTGAGTGATGCCATAGGCAGGTAATTCATCGGAATGGAATATTCCAGCAACGCCAGCAGTCTTTGCTGCTCCTGCCAATTCTCGACCAAGCCGTGGCATTTGTGCACCATCTTCATCTAACTCTTTACAACCAATATGTCCTGAGAAACCAGAAAGTGGCAAGGCTAACATTATTTTGTCAGCAGCCAACCCCTCTATCACCATTTTAGAAGTGCAATCCGAAAAACAAGAACTAACATCGAAGGTAGTAAACGGTAAAATTTCTTTGACTTGTACGCTGATGTCTTCATCTGTTTTCCTTCGGTCATCCGACAGTAATGGTAAGGAGAATTGAGTGCGTAACTGATTTGTCAAACGGAAGAAATGCAATTGTCGTGCCATTTCAAGACGAATAATTTTCGGGATCCAATTGAGGTCTTGACAACCCTTAATCTCAACTCTATCACCGCACATGATAGAGACATTGAGGTCTTGCCTGATACTACCTAATCCTCTTCTTACTCTCCGTGTGTCTCTCAGCACTCGCCCTAGAGCAATTGCGGTCTTTTGAGCATGGTCGGGAGTAGTGATATCTGGAGCGGTTGCGATTTCAATCAAAGGAATGCCTAGGCGATCTAAGTTCCAAGTCACCACTTCTCCCTGTGGTCCCTGTTGAGCATCTAATTTACGAGCACTATCTTCTTCAAGGCATAATACATCGATACCAACATCTCCACCTTCGGTCTTCAATATACCGTCAGTTGCTACCAAAGTGGTTCGTTGAAAACCACTAGTATTCGAACCATCGACTACGGTTTTTCTCATCGCTTGCAGTAACATTGCAGGTTTGCAGTCCATCATTGCCGAAACCGTAAGTGCGATATCTACAGCATTGCCATCGTGTGGTAATGGTGGTTGATCATCGAGTTCTATTAGACCAGAGTTCGGGGACTGGCAATAAACAAAACTACGGTTTCTTCTAGATTCAAAACGAGCAGCAACGTCAACTACGCCGCCTTCACCAGAAGCAGCTCGCAACTTACGCGGTATTTTTGTCCAAGTATCCGGTAAAGAATCGATTGTTACGTCATACAATTCTCCTAATTGACGAGAATGGAGTTTTCCGGTGGCCAATTGCTGGTGAACCTCTATCCCACACATGAAGCCGAGAGATTCGGGGTCAAGGCTGGCGGGATTGCTGACATCGCCATCTACGCTCCCCATAGTGGAGGGGAGGTATAAGTCATTCATGAGTGCGCCGCCTGTCAAGTTACATTCAACGAGTCATAAGATGGTCTAAACATTGTACCAGCAGTAACATGTCGGTCAATGATATCTTCAGCTATAGGTCGATTGATTTCCATACGCTCGGCTTCATTGAGGACAATATTCAATTCGACATCACCACCCATTTCTTGGCACATACGTTCGACAATCTCAAGAATAATTCTTTCTCGGTTTCTAGTGCCACCTTTTTTGCCTGAGTTCATCGTTGTCTCATCGAAACTATCACCCATCAAATCATTTCGCCAAAGTTTGGTTAACCGGATCGCTTTCTGAGCATCTTGAAGATTAGCATCTTCAGATAATCTAATTCGAGCGCTCGCTTCAGTTAGCCTTGCCAGTGCTTCTAATGCCCTAGCAGTAATGGCAATCGAATCCTTGAACTCTCCGCCTTCTCTTCTAGTTTTGACGTAGAAATCGACCAATGCAGCCCTTGCTTCAGTATTGAGGTTAGGATGAATATTGCGTTTACAATATGCGATATATTTGCGAATCATATCCTTTTCAATCTGCACATCACCATATTCATTTTTGCTAAGATTAGGGGTCTCACTGCTACGGGATGGGTCAGAAGCACTTCCCTCTTCAATCAACAACTCGCTCGTACCGACTGTACGTTTGTCGACGATATGGTTGGCTATCATTGAATCTTGTTCGTTATTAGGCGCATCAGTCAACAACCAAATTATGTCAAAACGAGATAATAGAGGAGGGCCTAAATTTACTTGACTAGTAAATGGAGTTTCTGAGACAGCCTCGAAGCGACCATTCTTTGGATTAGCCGCTGCAAGAATTGCACATCTTGTACGTAGGGTGGCACTTATCCCTGCCTTAGAAATCGAAATCCGTTGTTGCTCCATGGCTTCGTGCATCGAAGACCTATCGCTTTCATTCATTTTATCGAATTCATCGATAGCTGCTAAACCAAGGTCGGCGAGGGCAAGAGCACCTGCTTCTAAAGTCCAACGTCCATCAGCGGTTGTATCTTGAACCGCAGCGGCGGTAAGTCCCGCTGCAGTAGCGGACATACCTGATGTGAACCGACCGCGAGGGGAAATCGTGGACATGTAGGATAGCAGTTGGGATTTTGCCACCCCCGGGTCACCCATCAAGAGGATGTGAATATCACCACGAGTCCTGGTTCCATCAGAGTTTCTTCTCGCAACACCGCCGAATAATTGCAACATCAACGATTCCTTTACGTGCCTCATTCCAAAAATCGAGGGAGCGATAGACCTAGTTAGAATATTGTAAACATCATCACTTGCTGCAAGTTCTTTGATAAAACGCTCTTCCTCGTCTGAAATCGCAACTTCCTCTAGTGGAATATTCTGTCTTTCAATACTGTAAATACGCAAGAAAATATCGAAAATTGGTGTATCCTTACCTCCTTTACGCTGCGAACGAACAAACAATACACCATTCACTGTAACCCGATCACCGGGATTGAGAATTCCTGCCAAATCATGTTCAGCAATACCCAATAATCTCTGTGGTTGGACACCTCCACTCAGACCTTCTGGCAATTCTTGAACCTCGACAAATTGGTTATTTATCATCTCAGACTCTTTGGTGAGTAACTCGAATCTCGTTTCTCTTTTCTTTCTACCACAGCCTCCATCAGCTAGCATGCATTCTATTGGCTCAATTAATTCCTGCTCGTTAGGCTGTTCTATTGTCAAGTGGTGCCCACAAGAGATACATGCGAACACCGCACGATATATTCTCGGCCTTACTCCAGAAATCTTGGTAACGATTCCTTCGATACCAATCATCAAGCCTATATCATCTGCTCTTAGTTGACGGACAGTTCGATGCCTATCTGAGGGTAAGTCTACCAGACGAATGAATGGATTCAATCCCTTTGAACCACTTTCGATTAAAAGGTCGCGTAATACGCGATTAGCGGCTCTAAGATGGCCATCTGGATTATCGATGATCGAACTGGCAAATTCGGGATTAAATGCTTCGATAACTCGATAACTAACAACTAGACTTTGAGTTTCAGGCCAAGTGACCTGAACATCGTGAATAGCGTCAGAGAACTGTTCGGTTAGTAGAGAGCGCCAACGTGCAGGAAGATCAAATTCTAACGTCATAATATTCCCTCGGGCTCTGGCTTGTTACGCCTCGGGTTTATGATGGTTACATTCATTATTGACACCCCTTGCTTTCCACTGGAGAATCATGGCCTTGCAGTGTTTGATTTGGGAATCTGAAAATGTCCACTGCCCAACCGCCAAACCAATGTGGCGGCAACTGTTCCATCAGCCATGCCGCAGCATTCCTTCGAAGTCCTTCGGGGCGAGTCAACACGATTCTCATTCACGTCAAAGGTTCTTGAAAATACCCTTGGGGATCCCCTCGAAAGAGAGGTGCTAGTACATGTACCTCCAGGTGTTGAAGGCGAGGTACCATGCATCATTTATCTCGCTCCGTATACTGGAACTGGGATGGGACGTGCTAATTGGCGCGCTTTCGATGAGACCCTACCTCAGCGTTTTGAGCGCTTAATTAGAGAAGGGAAAATGGGGCCCTGTATTTTGGTAATGCCAGACACTTTTACATCATTGGGCGGTAACCAATTCATCGATAGTCCAGTTATGGGTAACTGGGGGACTTGGCTGGCTCAGGATTTACAACGAGAATTATCAGCACGGTATGCGATTTCCGGTTTTGCATTAGTTGGCAAATCTAGTGGAGGTTATGGCGCATTAGTACGTGGAATGATGGATGATAGTTGGGATGCTGTGGCTTGCCATTCAGGGGATTGTGGATTCAATCTCTTGTACGGGGAAGCAATGGCTTCTTGTTTGACTCGAGTCGAACAATTTTCGGGAGTTGAAGGTTTTCTTGCTCATGTAAAAGAATCTAGGTCTCTTTCACATGATGATTTTCATACATTGATGATATGTGCTATGTCTGCATCCTATGATCCGCTTGACAAAATCGAATTACCTGTCGATAGCCATTCTTGCGAGTTTATCGCTGAAAGGTGGGATAATTGGTTATCATGGGATCCACTGAATCTAATCGAGGATTATCAGGACTTACCGCCAACGTGGATTGATGTTGGGGACCGCGATCAGTATCATATCCAATACGGTATACGTCTCTTAATCGCTCGATTAAATGAACTTTCAATTCCTCATTATCACGAAGAATTCTCTGGCACTCATAGTGGAATTGATAATCGTTTGGACCTTTCGATACCTTGGCTATTCGAAAAGATGACATCGACATCATGATGACTGTCTTTTATCTGGCATCAACATGGCGAAGGGGCTTGACTATGCTTCGAGCGGTGTCGACATCTCCCTAGAAGGAGCAGCAGTTGGGGCCCTAATTGGTGCCCTTTCCAATTCGGTTAGGCCTAGCGGCACCCCTGGTGCACCGGTTCATCTCCCCGGTGGTTTTGGCGGGCTAATAGAATTCAAAGGTGATTTTCTCGCTCTTGCTACAGACGGCGTCGGTAGTAAATTACAGATTGCTAGTAGTTTGAATAAATGGCACGGCGTTGGTATAGATTGTATGGCGATGAATGTAAACGATCTTCTGTGTGTTGGTGCAGAACCAATCGCCTTTGTTGATTATATTGCGGTACCAAAACCAGACCCAGCAGTTCATCAAGCACTGGGAGAAAGTCTTGCTGAGGCTTGCCGCAGGGCGCGAGTGACATTGGCAGGCGGAGAAACTGCAAGTCTGCCCGGTATTGTGACCGAATTAGATCTCTCGGGAACCGCTCTAGGTTGGCTTGCTGGTGGGGATGAGATAACCGGTGCTCGACTTACTGCAGGAGATGTACTAATCGGATTACCCAGTAGCGGGATTCATTCTAATGGTTATTCTTTGGTACGCAAGGTGCTTGAGAAAGTCAACGCAGATATACGTGCAAAAGTTCCGTTTCCAATCGATGATAACGGAAGGATTGAGCGAAGCCAAGAAGGAGAGATTACCCTTGGAGAAGTTCTGTTAAACCCTACAAGAATCTATTGTGATCCAATAGTAGATTTGTTACAAGCTACAAAAGGTGACGGGCCTTGTAATCATAGTGACCTCCATGCAATAGTCCATATCACTGGAGGTGGTTTATCGAATCTTCTACGCTTACATGAAACATTAGGATGGCACATCTCTAACCCTATGCCTGTGCTAGAGGAGTTCAAATGGCTTGCCAAGGAAGGAGAAATCAATGCTTGGGAGATGCACCGAACTTTCAATATGGGGTGTGGAATGATAATTGCAGTATCAGCTTCAAAGGCAGAGGAAATCCTTGCTTGGCTCGAAGAGAGATTGCCTGGGTGTGACATAATTGGTGAGGTCCGAGACCACGGCCATCGTGTAACTCATGCGATTACGGAAGTTGAATATAAGGAATATTGAGGTGATCCTCTGAGCACAGAGGAAGTCGAAGAAAATATTTGGCTCGAAGGACGAACTATCGTTCGACTCAAACCAAACCAAACCCGACCTTCACATATGCCGCGTGGTCCAATATCAGCGGGTGATACTGGTTTTTACAACCCGGCCATGGCAGGGCCAAGAACACGTTCTGTACTCTTATTGGCCGATGCATTGGAACACGGGTGGTTGAATCGTTCTGAGAGTAAATTACGAGTCCTTGAATCGCTTTGTTCTACAGGAATCAGGTCACGTAGATGGGTTAATGAAATACCCGAAAAACTTCTTCAAAAAACCATAATTACTGCTAATGACCGCGATGAGAAAGCCATTGAGTGGGCGAAAAAATATGATGAGAATACAGTGATTAACTGGTCACAAGAAGATGCGAGAATTTTGATGCATAGAGAATCTTTTCAATGGATAGATATCGATCCATTTGGTAGCCCAATTACCTTTATCGATTCAGCGATTCAATCTTTGCCTAGAGTTGGGATGCTGGAGATAACTGCAACTGATACCGCTGCTCTTTGTGGTAGTGCTTTGGATGCTGGTAAGCGAAGATATGGCAGCATAGGTCTCAATGATTCCTACCGTCATGACGATGCAATTAGAATTCTCCTCGCTACAGTTGCTAAGGCTGCTGCTAGGCATGATCGAACGATAGAGCCTATTCTCTCACTTTTCGACGGTCATCATTTACGAGTATCAGTAAGGGTCCGAAAATCTCGGAAAAAGGCATCACAAGTTGGTGATATGATTGGATGGCGCCATCGAGATGAAGCAGCGACATTGTCCTTAGAAAAGAGTGAATTGTGTAGTGGACCTTTGTGGATTGGGCCATTATGTGATGCCGAAATAGCTGGCAGAATTACCGAGGAAAAAGCCTTGCAACTCTGTGGGGCAGACGAAGAGATAATGCCTGAATATTGGACTGATAATGATTTGGAATTATCACACAGGGAAATTATTAGATCGGTTAAATTCATCTCGGACTCTGCAGATTTGATGAGCAGAGGTCACCTATTCATGCCAATTGATATGTTGCCCAAGCTGGCTGGACTTCTTGGCCCACCGGCAATGAATCGATTGATTGAGGCATTGAATATAGCAGGTCACTGTGCAGCAAGAGGGCCATATATGGATCCAACAATCTTGACCGACGCTAGCCTAGATGAATTGATATCTGTGGCTCAAAAGTTGTAATCATCCAACACTTGGATCATCCTCAACTTGACTATCAGGTGCAGGTAGGAAAGTTTGAGAACTCTCAAACACTTCTCTAACGCTATTCTCAATTGAACGTGCATCTTCTAGTAACTTGCTTAGAGGAATATCGATTTCAGTCATTTCACTCACTGCCTCGACGACTAATGCCGCGGCCCTAGCATCGGGGTACATTGGGTTACATTCAGCCAATAGTGCGGTGATATCTAGGCCGAGTCGGTCTCCCTCACTTAAGAGATAGCCACATATTCCGGCAACTATACCCTGTTGAATCGGCTCAACTCCTACATTGTTTAGAGCAACTCTGGAAGAAGAACTCGAACCTACTCCATAAAGCCGTCCTTCACCTTCATCTTTACTAGATTGTGTCAAACCATCGAGTATTATCAAGCGTTCAAAACCTCCTTTAGTATACCATTCGAGAACGGTATTGGCAAAATTGATATCATGTTTTGAATCGAATTGTACTTCAGCTGTGAAAACGCCTATACCGTCACCCTGGTAAACCCTAACTGGGTGTTTCGGTACTTCATTATGAATCAAAGCAACGGCTGGAAAATCGGCATTGAGAACAGTCCCTAATTGTTTGAGTGCTAGTTCCGAAATAATATGACTGGCTGCGATTATTCCGACCATGCCAACTGTTGAGAATCCACAGATTGCAACACCACCTGTAGTGGGGTCAGCATCCTTGTGGAGAACCAAGGTATATCCCGATACTGAATCGCCCATAGAAAATCCCCCTTGTTTCCTCTCGGTAGGCTAGTGTTTTTCACTCTTCGTGAAACTCGGCCCAATCATCCATTCCCGGATCACGGTACCACCAGACACCAACATCATCCTCATACCATTCAGTGCCATCTTCATCTATTGTGACACCAGTATTATCTTCTTCAGTAGAATATTCATCTTCTGAATGATCTCTAGCACGGTTTTCGGCTTCTGACTCATCGATATATTCTCTTCCCTCGGCTTCAGCGAATAGTGAATTATCCCTATTCTGTGGCACGGAGTGTTCGATTTCTTCGCCACCCTCATATTTTATTTCGTCGAGCGATAAACCAACTGGAAGCGGTTTGCTAACCCTCTTCTCTTCACTGTATGAGAGGGGGTCATCGTCATTTTCAAAATCATCCTCTGTCCACGTATCTGCATTTTCTCGCTTGCGTCTTAATGCAATCATCAATACCCAAATCAATCCAGCAACTATTGCTGTTGCAGCGCCGCCTGCATATAATACAGTTAGCGACTGGCTTGAGATCGGTGGTTCGGTATAGTTGGCATTAGTCACTTCCTCTTTCTGCACCTCTTCTCCAACCGCCCAGAGGATTTTGTTGCTGATGATTAAATCATTTGTATCTGGGTAGTCATTAGTGGATGCAAAGCCGGTAATCGTGGCATAATATTGGCCAGTTCCTAGGGCTGATATGTTGGTGACGCTAATCGTGAGTGCAAGCTCACTACTCTGATTCCCTGCAAGATCAAGTGTGTTAACGTCAGGAGTAAAGGAAATACCACTGTAAGTTGTCCAACCATCTAGGTTGAATTCTATCGATATCGAATAATTGTTAACATTGCTCACAGTACATATCATAGGCAAAGAATACGATAGACTTACATCACTATTTTCAGAATCTTCAGAATCGCTACTTTCTAGATCTAGTACTAAGTCTGGACAGTTGAAAGTCGGTGCATCAATGGATGAAGGGGACCAAGGTTCATCTTCAACCTCTTCTTGATTAGATGAAGAAAGCGTTATTGTTAATCCATTTGGCGTACTTACCAACCAATCAGGCGTAGTCAATATGATATTCAATGTACCACCGCCGGCAACATCAACTGTGATATCGGTCGCACCAGAGGTAAAAACACCGGTTCCACTACTGGCTAACATCCCGCCAATGTCAAGAACAGTCCATTCGTAGGAAAGATTCTCCATCAGGCCAATGTGTTGGAGATTAACTGCATCGAGATCGATTTGCACCTCTCCTTGATCAAAGACGTTGAGGATGAACGGGTTCTGAGGCGTTGTGAGTGTTGCCTGAATCAGAACTTTCTTATTAATTATTAAAGAGGCTGGCGTAAGAGGTTGTGTCTCTGCATTACCGGCGAATCCTGTATGCGTAACTGTGATCGTTACATCGCCATACAAACCTTCTATGCCTTGGCCCATTTCCGAAAGATCGTTGTAGGTGAGTTTGATGTTAGGATCAACATTTTCAGCTAATATCCATGTGAATTCACCCTGTGTCAAAGTTATTGTTACATTACCAAAAGTGTTTATTTCTCCGTTTGTCATAGAAGATACATCTATCCAAAAAGGAGTACCAAGGGACATAACGGGGCCAGTATCCGCCGAAAGTAAAACGGTTTGTGCAGTATCATTACGTGTCATGTGTGGTCCAGAAGTGGTGACAGGCTCAGAATAATTGCCATAACTATCGACTGCTGCAACTGAAACCCAATAAGAAGTACCATCAATAAGATCGGTAATCGTAGTAGAATTGGTGGAATGTGCAATAGTTTTGATTGGAGTCAGGTTTGATACTTGAGAAAAATCATTAGTTTCAACATATATCTGGTATGAGTCCAAAAGAACCGCGGCCGAGTGATCCCAAGTGATTGCTAAAGCCCCACCTTCGTCACCAGGTACATCTGATGCCAATATCGAGGAGATTGGCGCAGGAGGGGCAGGATATGGTACTGTTAATGTGATTACATTAGATAAGTTCGAACGAATACCCCCCTCGTGAATCGAGCGAACAGCATATCTATACTCGGAATCGACTATCAAATCATCATCAGTAAATGTATTAATCTCACTGAAAAACATTGCTTCATCACTATCTAGAGGGTCTCCAGCAATAGCACGATATATCTCAAATTGGACTAGGTTATCAGTATATTCTGCCATATCATTCCATGTTAATTCAACCGAAAAAGAAGTAATTGTACCACTCGTTAGAACTGGGACTGGAGGAATAAATATCTCTGTGGCACCTAGATGGTAAGAGATGATTAAATCAGAAATTGTAATAGAACCTGCTTTGGTTGAATTGAAAGATAGATTGGTACTAAACTGCCCCGGCTGTCTTGCAGTTCCTTGATTGATGACATTAGTGAGATTTCCTGAAGGGTTAGGATTCATGTGAATATTGAAATTAATATCATACCCGATATTCAAAGATGTAAAGTTAAACGTGCCATTGATAGTCGAATTAAGATTTAGATTTAGTGTCGAAAAATCATTACCATAGGAGTCTGGAAATGCAATTGCACTTTTGATAAAACTGTCAAGAACCAATGCCATACTGTGGTCACTATCAACAAGAGTCAACATCGGCAGACCATCTTTAGCACTGCGTGCATAACCAGAAGCATTGATATCATCGACACCATCTCCCTGGATATCTATTCCAATTTGATGCCAAGCACCAATGAATAACCCTTGATCACTCTCACCAACGGGTACTAAATGCTCTTGATTTCCATCATTATCAAGGTCGATAGCTATGGCCTGTCCCGGCAAAGAGCCCGGCTTAAGCGTGATAGCCAAAGGGGCAGAAATAGTACTTGCATTGCTAAAGGTTTGTAATGAAAAGTTACCGTCGATAGTCATAGGATTATTGTCGCTTGATTTTTCATTAATGGTTAGCAACTCGACCATACCGTCCCCATCATAATCGAAAATAGAGGCGTTCTCCATGTTCATTTGACCATTTACTAACGAACTATCCCAGCCCAAGAATCCTTTGTTTTCTTTCATGAAGAAGCCAGAACTAGAGGTGCCAAAAGCATCTAAATCTCCATCTCCATCGAGATCAGAAATCATTGTATTTTGTTCAATCCCACTAAATGATGAAACCTCATTCATCGTTGATTGACTATTACTGTAGTTATAGACATTCCAATTATTATCTTCATCTTGAACTAGGCAAAATTCTCCATAAGATGACCCATAGACCTGACCCATGTGCAGATCGGTAAGAACTGCTAAACTAAACATTGAACCTTCTTCATAAATTTGAATCGAAGATGGATTACCAAAACCACTTCCTGTCCACAGTCGCCACTCAAGTTCGCCTCCACTTCGGATTGATAATATGTCAGCAGAACCATCGCCATCTATATCGCTTAATCCTGCCTTGACAGTAGAGCTAGATACTGTGGTATTATCAGGCGGAGTATAATCTCCTGTAATCTTATCATAAAGATGAACACAGACCTTATTTTCGTCTAAGGAGATTGTGGCAATATCGGCTTTATTATCGCCATTTACATCGGCTACAGAAAGTTCAGTAGCTTGATCACAAGTCTCAAACCAAGGAGAAAAAGTAATTCCATTCACAGGATTCCAATCGACATAGGAAATAGCCGCATCAAAACCTGTTATCGCGAAATCATGAGAAAGAAGAATCGCTTCTTGATCTGCATCAGCATTAACATCACCGCTGGCGATATCTGATATACGACCAAGTGAATAAAAGCCATCTCCTAAATCAGATTCAAAAGTTGCGTTGAAGTATGAATATTTCAAATCAGCATCAGATGGAATTTTGAATTCTGGTGCTTGTTGGCTTGAGTTATTATATTGAGTTTTTGCCCACGTACTGCCGTTTGAAAATGTATTTTGTTGACCAATATCACCGGCGCCTAATCCTTCAAATGCCCATTCTTTGTAACCATCTTCATCAATATCTAGCCAAATCTGGCCCGGACTATCATCAGTATGAGCATATTCAATATCAAATCGCGCATCTTGAACAGTTATATTCTGATCTAATTCGATTGCAGAACTACTGTCAACAACTCCTCCGGATAATGTAATTACGTTAGACTGGGAGCCATTTGAAAATGTATCAACCATTATTGGTTGACCATCAGCACTTACAAATTCAAGTACTGGTAATGTAGACATCAATAGCATGAAAACCAGAATAATAGAACGTTGCCTCATCTCTTCACCGTGTCTGCGATAAATGCAATCATACAATTGACTTGCGTCGCGTCGATAGTCAATTAGTCTGAAAATGCGATATTAATTCTACGACGGTAGCGTTATCAAACACAGTCTATCAGGCGAGCATAGGGTCGCCGATGGAAGATGATACTCGCTTGACGATTCACGCAGGGGATATCGAAATCGATATGATTGGCGGTCAAAGTGAAATCGAAGGTCGATTGACCCGTATTAAAGAAGATGGTCAATGGGATCTTTTATTGGAACAGATAAAGGTCGCTGTAGCGAAATCAAAGATTTCTAATAATGCGGTTGAAGGACTTTCTGAGCGTGGGAGAATTTTTAGAGCAATGATTGAAAATTGTAATCTTGACAGTAAACCAGATCAGGTTTTAGCCTCGATACATTATCTAAGAAGTTCAGAAGGTATTGATGATTGTCCACCAAGGGTTATCGAAAAAATATTCGAGGACGCTGGTCTAGAGAGGCCTGGAAATTTATCACTTTATTTGAACAGACTACGTGAAAGGGGATTATTAGAGATACCAGCGAATAAAGGTGACAAAAATCGCTATGCTATTCTGAGCTATGAAGGAAGGGCACATTTGGAAAGCCGTTCTCACTCATGAGGTGCTGGCAATGGTTATGACCGAAAATAACCCTAAGGATGAAGAAGAGACCTTGGACCTTTCATTTCAAAACCATACAAAGGCAAATCTGCGTAAAGGGCGCCACCCTTCTTCGAACTTCCGCAGAACCATTTTTGACGGAGCTGATTTGACTGCGGGAGATTTCACAGGTTCTGATTTCAGAAGGGCTTCGATGTTTTACGCTGATTTGATGAACTCAGCATTCGACTCCTGCGATTTTCGCGGTGCTGACTTGCGAAAAGCACGCCTAAATCTATCGACTTTTAGAAATTGTAAATTCAAAGGTGCAGATATTCGCGGTATTCGCGGGCGTTATGCGATTTGGCAAGGTAGTGATTGGTGGAATGCTAAACTAGATGACGATCTTCGGAAAGTGCTCGACAAAAAATGGCCCAAACCAAAGGAATGATTATTCTTCTTCTTGAACTAAAATCAGTTTCTTATCAAGTGCTGCTTTTGCGCTTGCATTCAGGAGCGGAAGTAATGCTATCAATCCACAAAAAGTCAAACACACCCCACAGAGATAAGATGTTATTTCATATGCGCTAGACATCGATGATCCTAGATGTAAATCAGATGCATCTTTGACCATCGAAGTCCCTTGAAAACCTCCCAGTGCACAAATAGCAGCGCCTACAATAGCAAATTTAGCGCCCCATGAATATAATTTGAATAATGCAATTCCGCCGGATATGATTAGCAGAGAACCGAAGGCTAGGGAGTAACCTCGGAGAGTATATGCGCCAGAGTCACGGGCTTCATCATGAAATAATTGGAAATCCTCAACTGAAATATTATCTCCTTGACTATTCGGAGTCTCAATTATTGCCAGAACTTCTTCATCTGTGAAATCATCTAGCTGCGAATAGACCAAGTCTTCATATGCGAATATAGCAAGTAGTATGCCGCCAAATAATAGGAAAATTGCTACGGTTTTTGGTCCCTTTGGGTCGGGATGGATCATACTGATTCCCGCTGGCGGAGAGAGTCCTTCATCGCCTTTGAGTATCATGTTGAAAGTGGATTTGTCACTCATTCGATACACCCCTCTAGTCCTTGACGCAGGTCATCTGGTATCACAATCGATTGTAAAGAGTCCATATCCACGCAAACTGTAATTTGCTCACTATTCCAAAGTAATTCTTCATCTTGATTGAAGAAACGGTATTGCCAGGTACATGACTTTTCACCTACTCTTGAAATCCAAATTATTGCTTTGATGGTGTCTCCATAGCGTAAAGGTGCGATAAATTCGGTATTCACACTAACAATCGGAAAACCGATTCTACGAGAATTTATTATTTCAGGATAAGACACTGCGCATATCTCTTGCCAACAGTCTTCGAAAAAACGATGCGCTAAATCATAAATCCGAGGGTAGTACGCAATGTTAGCACTATCGATCATTGGATAATCAACCCCTCGAAACAAGGTGACAGCCATGCCCCTTCCATCGACTACCCCTTCATGAAGCAATTGACAGGCAGTAACCCTTGATATGTCATAGCATGTGGCCGTATCATGTCAGGGCTGATGCTATCCGAGGGCTCAGATGGTTCAACTCCAATCTCAATAGAGATTCTCCCTCCAAACCGCGGACTAGGGCTCGATGGCATCCATGCTTTTTTTCAAGGACTTGGAGATTGGAAACCAGCTTTTGTCTCGGTTACTTATCATCAAGCTCACAAAATCGATGTCATTAATGGAAAAGGCCCTGGGGATCAGATATGGAATCGCAAAAAACCCGGAACTCTTGGAGTATGCGCAATGCTAAAATTCCAATATGGCATGAAGGTTATTCCACATCTTATCTGCGGTGGTTTTTCTCGTTTTGAGTCAGAAGATTTCCTCGTAGATCTCGACTATTTGGGTATGGAGCATGTGCTCGCATTGAGAGGCGATCCGAAAAAAGGTGACGGTGATTTCAGACCCCATCCCGAAGGTAATCAATATGCTTCGGAGTTAGTTTCTCAAATCTCTAAGTTAAATCAGGGGGATTATCTCGAAGAAGTGAAAGAGGCGAAACCTACCAATTTCAAAATTGGAGTTGCAGGCTATCCTGAAATCCACAGGGAAGCAGTAGATTTTGAAATAGATCTTAAACATCTCAAACACAAAGTCGATGAGGGAGCATCATTTATCATCACACAGATGTTTTTTGAGAATGAATATTTCTTTGAATTTGTAAAAGAATGTCGCAAAATCGGAATAGATGTGCCCATCATCCCTGGATTGAAAGTCTTGACATCAAAGAGACAGTTGGAAGTTTTACCCGAGTTATTCCACACCAAGATGCCCGATTCTTTAATCGAAGAAGTAAATGCTTGTGAAAATAGAGAACAAGTTATCGAAGTTGGGGTAAAACATGCTCTAGAACAAGCAAAGGCTTTGGAAGAATTCGGCGTACCATGTTTACACTTTTTCACTATGAACGACTTGACTACATTCTCAAAGGTACTCGATGGACTAAGGAGTTGAATAAAGATGAGTGATGCGAAATCTCTACGAGATGCAATCGCTGAGCGTATCGTGATAATCGATGGAGCCATGGGCACCATGGTTCAGAAATATAAGTTAAAGGAAGAGGATTTCCGGAATCAACAATTGGCCGACCATTCGATTGATTTGGCAGGTAATAACGACTTATTGGTTCTGACGAGGCCAGATGTAGTAGAAGAGATACATAGGCTCTATCTTGAATCAGGTGCTGAAATTATCGAAACAAATACATTTGGTGCCACTGCAATTGCACAAAGTGAATATGGCTTAGGGCATCTGGCACGTGAGATGAATCTTGCAGCATCCAAAGTCGCTCGAAGTGCAGTGGACAAACACTTTGCTGCCACTGGAAAACAAGGATGGGTTGCAGGAGCAATAGGTCCGACGAATGTGACATTATCTGCGTCAGCAGATGTGTCAGATGCCTCAAGTCGAGCGGCCACCTGGGATCAGGTTCATTCTGCATATCTAGAACAAGCACTCGCTTTGATTGAAGGTAAATGTGACGTCATTCTCATCGAGACTATTTTCGACGTTTTAAATGCTAAAGCAGCGATTAAAGCGACACTTGATGCATTCGAACAAACCGGAATAACATTGCCTGTTATGATTTCTGTGACCTTTATTCAAGAAGAGGGCGATCGAACTGTTTTCGGTCAGAGCGTCGAGGCGTTTTGGAATACAATTGAGCACGTGAAGCCACTAACTGTTGGACTTAATTGTGGATTAGGGGCGACCGGTTTGAGGAGCAAATTAGCAACTCTTGCAAGGATTGCTGGAACCAATATTCACCTCTATCCCAATGCTGGTTTACCAAATCCTCTGGCTCCATCAGGTTTCGATGAAACACCAGTAATTACTGCATCTCATATCAAAAGACTTGCCGAGGAGGGCTTACTCAATCTCGTAGGAGGGTGCTGTGGCACCACCCCTGAACATATTGCAGCCATAGTAGAAGCGGTCAAAAACTGTAAACCACGTACTATTCCAACTATTGAGAAACTACCTACATTTTCTGGTCTAGATGCCTGCGTAGTGCGAGATGAATCGAATATGATAATGGTAGGTGAGAGAACAAATGTCACAGGTTCAGCCCAGTTCCGCCGTCTGATAACTTCTCAAGACCTCGAAGCAGCGGTTTCTGTTGCTCTCGATCAAGTCAGAGGTGGAGCAAATATTCTTGATGTAAATATGGATGAAGGGTTAATTGAAAGCGAAGAGATGATGACTAAATTCCTCAATATTGTAGCTACAGAACCTGATATTGCAGCCCTGCCAATAATGATAGATTCATCAAAATGGAGCGTTATTGAGGCGGGATTGAAATGTATTCAAGGTAAACCGATTGTCAATTCGATTTCACTAAAAGAAGGAGAGGACGATTTCTTAGAAAAGGCTGAACTTATTCATCGATATGGTGCTGCAGTTGTTGTTATGGGCTTTGACGAAACAGGACAAGCCGAGACTATTGCCCGCAAGGTCGAAATCGCAAAAAGGGCTCAGAAATTACTGGTTGAAAAGGTAGGTTTCAGTCCGAAAGATATCATTCACGATCCAAACGTTCTTGCAATCGGTACCGGAATCGAAGAGCACAGTGATTTTGCTGTGAATTTCATTGCTGCTACAAAGGAAATCCATGACTCATGCGATGGAGCGATGATCAGTGGAGGAATAAGCAATCTCTCTTTTTCTTTCCGTGGAAATGATGCGGTAAGACAAGCGATGCACGCGGTTTTCCTCAAACATGCCGTTGACGCTGGACTTACGATGGGTATAGTCAACCCTAGCCATCTGATAATTCACGAAAATATAAATCCGGAATTACTCACTTTAGTCCAAGATGTTGTTCTCAACCGTCGTCCTGATGCTACAGAACGATTAGTAGATGCATCCTCGTCATTTTCAGCAACCAAGTCGGAGCAAGTAAATGACGAAGAATGGCGAGAAGAATCGGTTGAACAGCGACTGTGTCACGCATTGGTTCATGGAATATCTGATTATATTGTCGAGGATGTAGAAGAGGCATTTTCAAGAGTCGACCAAGCTCTTGAAATAATTGAAGGCCCACTAATGGAAGGGATGAATGTCGTAGGTGATCTCTTTGGTTCTGGACGTATGTTTTTACCACAAGTGGTGAAGAGTGCACGAGTTATGAAACAGGCTGTTGCTTGGCTCGAACCACATATGGAGCAAAGCGAAGGCGAGCGAACAAAACGCGGCGAAGTAGTAATGGCTACCGTCAAGGGAGACGTTCATGACATTGGTAAGAATATAGTTGGAATCGTACTACAGTGTAACGATTACAATGTCCACGACCTCGGCGTAATGGTGCCAATGGATACGATACTATCCAAGGCCGAAGAGGTTAATGCAGACATAATCGGATTATCTGGATTGATTACACCTTCACTGGATGAGATGGTCAGGTTTGCCAAGGAAATGCAACGCAGGGAAATGGAAATACCACTTCTAATAGGCGGGGCTACCACTTCGCGTCAGCACACAGCTGTTCGAATCTCACCATCATATCAGAATGAGGTTGTTCACGTAAAAGACGCATCTTTAGTATCAGGCATTCTCAATGAATTACTCGATGAAAATCGCCGTAAAGATTTCAATATCAAATTAGCAGAAGAGGAAGAGCGTTTGTCATTACTATATCAGAGAAAGATGGATAATCCTCTACTGACTTTAGACCGTTCTCGAAGTAAGAAACCAAATTACAATTTCGATTCAAACACTTGCCCCACGCCTCCATTTACTGGAATAATGACAGAGAGTATATCGCTAGAAGACGCCAAAAAATGTATTGATTGGACCTTCTTTTTCACTACATGGGGGATGAAAGGTAGATATCCTGCAATCCTCGAAGACGCTGTTAAAGGCGAAGCTGCACGTGATCTGTTTGAAAATGGCAAGAAGATGCTAGAGCGGGTTCTCGAAGAAAAATTATTATCGATTAATGCCGTTATTGGATTTTGGCCTGCCCATTCAGATGGTGACGACATAGTCATAGAGAATGAGTCCTCTTCTCGTTTTGTAATGCTGCGTCAACAAAGAGATGCCGGCTCAGCCAATATGTGCTTATCAGATTTCATTGCTCCAGAAGATGCCGAAGTCGATGATCACATTGGCGCTTTCGCAGTAGCGGTTCATGGTGCAGATGAAATAGCCCTTAAATTTGAGGCGGAAAACGATGATTACTCTTCAATTATGATAAAAGCAATCGCCGATAGATTGGCAGAAGCTAGCGCTGAATTGTTACATCAAAGAGTAAGGGCAAAATGGGGCTTTGCCGATGATGATGATATGACCTCTGATAGACTATTCAAAGGAGATTATCGCTCAATTAGGCCAGCATTTGGCTATCCCGCTTGTCCAGACCATAGTGGGAAGAGATTACTATTTGAATTACTCAATGCCAAAGAGCATGGTTTTGTACTGACAGAATCTTGTGCAACACATCCTGCAGCCAGCGTTTCTGGACTTTATTTCGCACATCCTGAAGCGCATTATTTCAACATCAATCGTATCGATGAAGGACAGGTAATGGATGTCGCAGCGCGTAACAATATGAGCAGAAGAGAAGTCGAATATTGGCTTTCAACCATTATCGATTATGACCCTGATTAAGGAAACTATTCTTCCTCTGAGGAAATCACTACAGTACTACTAGCGCTTTCATCAACGATACTATAATCGATACCGCAAGTCCTACAGACTTGATTTTCGTCCCAATCACATTGTCGTCGACAGCCTGACATTATTCCACCTCACTCGAAGAAAATGGTATCTGATCCACCCAGTGGTATTTCAGAGAGTTGACGAAGTTCTCCAAAAGGTGCCACTCCAAGAAGTGTAAAAATCACTCTGCGGAACATGATTCGTCGTCAAAACCGCTAGTGATGAATCTTCCTCTTCGTAGAGCCACACCGACGATTGCGATAATCGCAGACAAAGAGTTGAACCCAGGCAATCCCAGAAAGCCAGAATCTTCAATCATTTCTATTGTCATTCTATCGATAAGAGTAAACGAATCACCAATTGTGTCATCTGTTCTGTGATGGGTCAAAGATAACGATCTGGTATTTTCATCGTATACCAATCTCGTCCAGCCATAACTATTGTTCTCACGATAAGCACTCCAAACTGGCTGCGGTTCATCGAGAGTTTCGTAAGCGGAACGACCACCGATTCCTATGACTAGATGAATTGGAGCAATCCCACGGGGTATGACAGTAAAATCAACACCCTCATTGATTGGAACTTGATCGATTACCGGCCATGTTCTCTCGTAGAAATGGTCATGTCCTGCTATAACCAAATCAACACTATGTTGGACATATAGTTCTTCGACAGCATCTCGCAGTTCCACTTCTGAGCCATGGTAACTATTGCTCGAATACATCGGTTTGTGCCCGTAGACGATAACGAAGGGGTGAGTCTCTCGGTTCGCAGGGAGGTTAGCGGTTTCAAGCACGTTGTCTAGCCAGGTAAATTGACTACTACCGGCTGTAAATGAGTGTTCGGTTGACATGAAGACCAATAACACTCCTGGAACTTGTCGGGTGTAATAGAAACCCTCGGTTTCCACAGTGTAATCCATATCAAATCTATGTTCATACCCCGTAAATCCAGTAACAGGTTCGTTTTCGTGATTTCCTACAGCGGTCATCCAAGGGATTTTCATCATACTTGGAGTTTGGATGTTAAACCAATCATCCCACTCATTCTGATTCCCGTCTGAATATGATATGTCACCAGAGATAGTAACCATCTGGGCAGAGGTATCTGCGATAATTCCCTCAGTCACATCTTGTCCTTCACTCGACATACCATGGTCAGCTATTGAAATCCACTCAAAATGATCACTTGCTGGGTCAATAGTCGTGAAAGTCATTTCATTAGACCACGTAAAACCGTCTCCCACACGGTAAGAGATCTCTTCCCCAAGCGGTAAATTCGTCATTTGCGACATGTGGAATGCTCTATCGTGTTCATAACAATAAGAAGTACCTTGAGCAGAATTAGATCCTGTTGAATCAGTCCATTCAACGAATGCATCTCCACGGCGTTCGGTAGCCCACATCACCGTCATTGCAGTAGGTTCAATGGCAGTCTGCAAATGAATCTGTGTTGGATTAGCACTGCCTGTGACCGTACCGGGGCATTCAGTAATGGCCTCATTCAAACTCTGTCCTTGAACCACAGGCAGGCAGAGAATTACGATAAGAATAGTAACGAGGCCTCTCACAGTAGGCCCTTACATCTCTATGAAATCAACTCTTCGCTGTTGAAATCTATCATTTATTGTTGATATATGCCGATTACGATATGTTGAATTGATAATAGCATCTGGCTGTTAATGGGGAGATTATGGCTTTGATAGACCCAGATATTTGCAAGGCCAAGACCCTACCATCTCGCTTTTACACCACGGAAGAATCGTTTCAATCTCTTCTTCCACATTTTGAGGGTTGGCAATTTGCTGCCCATAGGAGTGATATTTCAGAGAATAATATGCTGCCTTTACATCACATTGAAGAGATTAATGGAGAATGCATGGCCTTGGTTAATTCCGACCAGATACGTTGCCTTTCCAACGTGTGCACTCATCGAGGGATGAGGCTAGTGATGGAAGAATGTAATTCTAAGAAAATCCGCTGTGGATATCACGGTCGCTCATTTGACTTGGATGGTTCTTTTTCACATATGCCAAAATTCGAGGGGGTCATTGGCTTTCCAACAGCAGATGACAATCTTACCAACTATCGCTTAGAGGAATGGATGGGATTGCTTTTCACCTCAGTTAAAGACTCGCAATTCCCCGACCTTTCAATCTTAGAGGATAGAATTGGTTGGATTGACATTGCATCTTTTATCAGAGATACTACAAAAGATCGAGATTATGCAATCGCTGCTGATTGGGCCTTGTATTGTGAGAATTATCTCGAGGGTTTTCACGTACCATACGTTCATCCCGAATTACATTCGGTCATCGAACATGATGACTATCGAGTTGAGGTTTTCGATGGTGGGGTTCTACAAACTGGCATCGCCCGAGATGGAGAAGAGTGTTTCAACATTCCAGAATCTTCACCTGATTGTGGTCAAAAGATCGCTGCATACTACATTTGGCTCTTCCCAAATCTGATGCTTAACCTCTATCCATGGGGTCTTTCAATAAATATCGTAGTTCCTGTTTCTTCGGGTAAATGCCGAGTTCTCTATCGGGGATATGTGAAAGATGATCGTAGCGAGGAGGCAGGTGCCGGTGGCGACCTAGACACAGTCGAGACACAGGATCAATGGGTTGTCGAAGCGGTGCAAAGAGGGCTAAGGTCCAGAAGTTATGATCGTGGACGCTACTCTCCAAGCATGGAGGTTGGAGTTCACCATTTCCATAGACTTCTAACCAAGTAACCACATTTCATTAGAGGGTTAAACCCAGTTTTTAATTAACAAAATCACTCTTCTTCGAAGAGTTTTGTGACTTTCTCAATCATATCATCAAGAGCTTTCATCTGATCATTTAGTTTCATCTTAGCTGAGACCTGTAGGGGAACTGGTAGAGTTGCTTGTGCGCTATTTTCAGATCGAAGTGCACGCAATTCGGCAATCATTCTCGCTCTGATTAATGCGATTGCCCTTTCATGATCTTCCTCGTCAATTGCTCCATGCTGTACCAATTCTCCAATATTTTCAAGAATTGTAATCGGATCATGGTCTGGAGATTTAGCGTTTTCATCGAATATCCCCTCATTATTGCTGTAGAATAATTGGCTAAATGTGGCAGCAAGTGAACCGACTAGGCCGATTCCCACCAACATCAGTGCGGCAGCAACAATCTTTCCTGGAGCGGTTACCGGTGAAAGATCGCCATAGCCAACGGTCGTTGTTGTAACCAATGCCCACCACAAAGCTGCAGGGAAATCATGGATGACACGACCACAATTACTTGCGGGGTTTGCAACCTCACAAAAGTTTGAGAAATAATTTGCTTCAAAGATGTAAACAAAGAATGCCCCTGATATCATCAGTGAGAAGACAATCATGAACAGATGGACAACCTGTCTGCCAACTGTTACTGTTTTTGCGCGCTTGGTTGCCCCCACTAGTCTCAGTATTCCAGAGAACGCCCTGAACAAACGCAGGAACCTGAGTGAAGTAGAGGCTGCAAGGAATGGGAATCCTGCAAGGAACATAGGGACTAATCCGAGGAATTCCCAACCATGGGTTCTCCACCACCATTTCTTATCGATGCATCGAGAGTAATCCTCGACTAGGTCTACAAAGAAAAAGGCAATCATAACAAAGTCAATAATTGCTAATTTCCACCACAAGGCAAAATCATTTTCAAATAATTCCCTTTCAAGATCGAGAATAATTATCCCGATATTTAGCATTGTCATTATCAAGATCAGGAAATCATTAGCCCACCATGGCTGTTCCATAGTGGTGTATTTCTCGTGATCCTCAGATCTCGACATCACTCTGCTCACAGAGAACTCTTTTTTCAGCGTGTCGGCTTTGATTCCCCTCAAAGGCCAACATCTGATAATTTCTTTAACGCTGCTATTTGAGCCTTGGTTAAATTTTCATTATCATCGAGTACAAATTCAAGATCAACTCCTTTGACCCGTTGTCTATCACCAATTTGTGATAGTGGTGGAATAGTAATCCGTCCTTTCACGCCGTCAGGTAATGTGATTTCTGTCTTCCCACCTAACATCAGTAAGGAGTAAGCCAAGGGTATATCTTTGATGATTCTACCATCGTCCCAACGGCAACCTACTCCTGGATCAATTCTGACCCGAACTATTAGATCACCTGCTTCGCCCTGAGGATGTCCATGCCCTTGACCATTGAGTTTGATTTCAGTGCCATGCTTGCTACCAGCATTTACCTTGACTTTGAGAGTAGTTTTCTTGCGGTCTATACTGCCGTGTGTTCCTGGAATTAAGCGAGTGTAAGTAAACTGAAATTGACCGCCATCTTTCGCTTCTTCTTGTGTAAGGTCGAGAAAAGCAGCAGCGTTTTGTCCTTTCTCACGACTCCTGGATTGCTGTGGCCTTCTCTGACGGCCGCCACCTCCAAACATCTGCGAGAACATGTCGTCCATGTTGATATTCATACCTCCGCCTCTACCCCCGCCCATGCCGGCAAAGGGATTCCCTCCACCCATTCCACCGAACATTTGTGATTGTTCATACTCTCTGCGAGCATCGGTTGTGCTGATTTTATCATAGGCGGACTGTACTTCTTTGAAGCGGGACTCCGCCCCGGAATCATTCGGGTTTCTATCGGGGTGGTGGCGCCGGGCGAGTGTTCTGAAAGCTTTCTTAATTTCACCGTCGCTAGCATCACGCGATACGCCTAATACTTGGTATGGGTCACGTTCAGCCATGTCATTTGCATCGGCAACACCTCTTTGAACCATACGCTCATCGCAGAGTTACGCGTCGGATGGGTTAAATGAGGACGGTCGGTCGCACGGCAGGCCAGAGGTCGCACCATGTCTGATGAAAAAGGCGAGAAGAAGTCCTTCGAGGACATCGTTCAAGACAAGCAAGATGCAATTGAAGCGCAGTTCCGCAAGGTCTCAAGAGGCTCTTGGGCACGTATTCTTCGCATGGCTCGTAAGCCGACTCCACAGGAGTTTAAGCAAACAACAATCATTTGTGGCATTGGATTATTCATCCTCGGCTTAATTGGATTTATCATCCTCTTGGTAATGGATGATTTTATTCCATGGATTATTCACGATATTTTTGGAATCTGAGGTGAAAAAAGATGGCAGAGGCATTTATCGCATTTATCCGTTATGAGCAAGAATTACTCATGTTGCGCCGCTCGAAATCCGATGGCGATTACCCATCTCTTTGGGATGGAGTCTATGGTATAGGGGACAGCCCTGAGGAATACATAGCCCGTGTAGTAGAATGCACAGGCATCCCAGCTGAGGACTTGACTTATGTTAGAGATGGCCCGGCTTTGGGAATAGATGTCGGTAATCGTTTGCTTGATGTTAAGCCAATCATCATTGTATCTTCATCAAAAGAAGTGGAACCAGCAGGTCGCTATTCAGAGGCCGAGTGGATCGACCCTGGAGAGATTCAGAACCGCAACACAGTCTTTACCAATTTACAGGTAGAAAACAGCGAGAAGTTATTCCGTGATATGTATGGTAGCGTCGCATCTTTCCTATATATTGTCAAGACCGCTATCGGTAGCGAACAAAGAGTTGCTAACGAGATGCAAGCACGTATGTTTGGCAGCGGGTCTCTGTCTGCCCTTAGTACCGAGGTCTATGGTATTCTACACCCACCTGGGATGAGAGGATATGTAATGGTGGAATCCAGTGCACTTCATCACGTTGAGAAGTTGATTGGCCGCTCCGGCGGCCGTGACCCGAAAGCACGTCGAGGTCTAAACCAGACACAACTAAAGAATGCGAAGACAGTTCTTCCCGGAGAGGCGCCTCTCAAAGACATTCTACCTTATCTCGAACCAAAGGCTGTAACCAGTGGTATCGATGTCGGCTGTATCGTCGAAATCGTCTCTGGCGCATTCAAAGGCGAGAAAGCTCGTGTCATCAGTGTCTCTGAAACCAAGGAAGAAGTCAGTATGGAATTGTATGAACAACCTATCCCAATGACCCTCAATATGCGTGGAGACCACGTCAGAGTCATCGAACGCATCATCACAGAGTGAGCAATTGACGCGCGTCGCGATTAAATAGAGGGTGCAAGTCGGCAAGATGCCCACGTCCGTGAGCAAATAGGTGATTCAAATGCCAAAACCATGGACCTCAAAAATGATTATCAAGGCGCTTGGCGTTGACAAGTGCAATGGATCTCTTGAGGCAGCCACTGAGGATTTGAGTCTCGAAAAGGCAATGGAAGTTGCCAAAGAGAAAGCTGATCTTGGTCATTTGACCGGAGCAGATTTGAAGGCACAAACACGTGAAATCATCGGTACTTGTGTATCGATGCGTGTTAAGGTCGAAGGCCTGTGGGGCGTTGATGCCCTGAGGGTTATAGAGAATGGAGATTGGGATGACAGGTTCAATTGACTGAGGCCACGGACCACGGAAGAGGAGTAATCCTCGCAGACCGTTTATGGGGGAATCAAAATGGAAGAAAAAATATCTGAAGCAATAAAATCTGCGGTGGCTGATGCCCCGGAGCGTAAATTCGACGAATCCGTTGATATCACATTCACAATCAAGGACATTGATTTAAAGAATCCTAACAATCGTATTCAGGAGGAGATCCGTCTTCCTTCTGGTCGTGGACGAGAAGTAAAAATCGCAATGTTTGCAGCATCTGATGCTGCAGAAAAAGCTAGAGCAGCCGGATTATTCGTCATCGACCCTACTGAAATCGAAGACTTAGCCGGAAAGAAAGGCGAGGCTAAGAAATTGGCAAACCGCTACGACTACTTCCTCTCCGAAGTTCCACACATGGGACTAATTGGCCGTTACCTCGGTGTAGTTCTCGGTCCACGTGGAAAAATGCCACGACCAGTTCCTCCAGTTGTCGACCCAGGCGTTATAGCAGCAGGTCTATCCAATACCGTAGTTGTCAAGAGCCGTGATCGAATCACTTTCCATGCTCCTATTGGTATGGCTTCTCAATCTCATGAAGAATTAACTAAGAATGCGATGGAGGTTTACAATCGTGTTGCTAGCAAGTTGGAGCGTGGAGTCTTCAACATCAGATCTCTTTTCATCAAGACTACGATGGGTCCAGCACAAAGAATCGAGGTGATCAATTGATTCCTAAGGTTGCATCATGGAAGAAGGATACTGTTTCCTCGCTCAAAGAGCAATTGGAATCAGGGACAACTATTGCGGTTATTGACATCCACGGCGTCCCTGCTGACTCGATGCTCGGAATGCGCGCAGGATTGCGTGACAACATGAGAATTCAAGTCGCCAAGAAAACTCTAATGTCATTAGCATGGAAGGCTAGTGGACATAACCCAGAAGAGATAGAGACGCTTTTCGAGAGTGCAGTACAACCAGCATTGGTGTGCACAGAAAGTCTAAATTCTTTTGAATTATTTACCGAACTGAAGAAAACCGAAGCAGGACGCGCAGCAAAACCCGGAGACATCGCCCCTCACGACATCGTCGTTGAGAAGTGCAATACCGGAATGCCACCAGGACCTATAGTCGGAGAATTAAACTCGGTAGGAATCCCTGCTAAGATTGTAAAAGGTAGTGTTGAGATTCAGAAAACTACAACCGTTCTCAAGGAAGGAGAAGTATTCGAAGGCGACATGGGTATGATGCTCTCTAAGATAGGCATCAATCCAATAGTTACAGGGCTCCGTCTTTGTGGAACTTTAGAAGATGGAACAATCTTCAACCCTGAGACTCTAGATATTGATTATCAACAATTCGAGCAAGACTTGATCGGCTTTGCAGCCGGTGCATTCAATCTTGCTTGCAACGTTTCTTGGTTCACAAGCCAAACTATGCCAACCTTGCTTTCAAAGGCAAGCACAGAGGCATTGGCAGTGGCTTTGGAAGCAGCAATCGCAACGGCAGATACGTTGCCACATCTAGTCGCAAGAGCACATGCAAGCGCCATCGGCGTTGCAGGAGCTCTCGACCCATCCGCTCTGGATGAGGAACTTTCAGAAATGCTAGGAGCCGCAGCAACCGCTGCAGTTTCGGCTGCTGAGAGTTCTGCTGAGCAGAGCGCCGACGATGCCCCAGCCGAGGCAGAGGAGGAAGAGGATGACGAAGAAGCCGCATTTGGTGGACTCGGAGACCTATTCGGCTGAACAACAAAAATTGAGGTGAAATGAAATGGAGTACGTATACGCTGCAATGCTATTGCACAGTGCTGAAAAAGAGATTGATGAGAAGACTGTATCTGCTGTCCTAAAGGGCGCGGGTGTTGATGTTGACGATGCCAGAGTGAAAGCACTAGTTGCTAGCCTTGGTGGAGTCGATATCGCAGAGGCAATGACACAAGCTGTCGCTGCACCTGCTGTCGCTGCTGCCCCTGCCGCTTCCGGTGGAGCTGGAGCTGCTGAAGCAGCTGTAGAAGAAGAGGAAGAGGAAGAGGAAGAAGCCGGATTCGAAGGTCTCGGATCTTTGTTCGGCTGAAGCGATTAACCCGACACCAGATTCCGTTTACTTAGGTAGACGGCATGGTAGTCCTTACGCGGTCGCTTACCGTGGTTAACCTCACCCTAGTGGTGATAGACCGCGGATTGCCATGCACGAGCAAGCACATTCACAAGGCCATACGCATTGGCTGTAGGCATGGTGGCAAAGAGAGAGTTTATTCTCGAGGTTTGCACCACGCCAGCACAGAATATCAAAGCCCTACGCCAACAAGGCGAAGCTATGGATTGGTCGATGACTAGACATGAAGGTTCACGAATGGTCGACCGATTCGCAATCATAATGCCCATGGTACAAAGTTCACGCTGCCTTGGACTTTCATTTGATGATGGACCATTAGCCGGTCTTGAGATGCATACTTGGCAAGAGACAACTGGTTCATCTGGAGCGGTAGGTAAAACCGCGTGGACAATTCCTGGCGGTATTGAAAATCCACAAGCAAAGAAATTGATCAAACAATGGGCTGGACAATTGCCGCGCTGTCCTTGGAAATGGACCTTTGGCGAGCGTAGTATGGTTGGTTTCTTATTGCCGGTTTGGCGTCGTTCACGGCGCGCTTTTGCTAAAATCGGAATAAGCAATTGGCCAATAGAATCCAGTGATTCTACAATTAGTGAAACTGACGATTGACCGAAAATGCAAGGTAACCCTTTGTGCTGCATCTGCATAGGAGGAGTCGTTATTTCACTGATGGAAAAACTTCAAAGTGACCGTGACACGCAAATTTCTGCGTTTTGCATAGTATTTTTCGTAATTGCCTTCCCCGTATATTTTGGTATGGCGTCTTCTCTGACAGATTTAGGAGAATTGCCGGGCCCCAAAGGGGACTATGAGGCTACTGTGGTTGAAAGTAATCTGACTCTTGGAGAGAGCGAACTCGATCTCGACGATGGCGACCCGCAGACGATTTCTTTTGATACCAACACAATTGCTGCTGATTTAGAGGGTTCATACATCGCCTATGTGCGTTTCACGATTTCTTGGGCAGAGACCAACGAACAGGGCCAAGGCCAAGATCAATGCGATGAGGTTTCGCTTGAAATCGATATGACCGGCGTCGCTCACAATGTCTCCAATATTACTACTGAGCAATATGATGAATCTGGTAATTGTGCTGGTGGGGTAGAGCATGTGCTTGAATTTGAAATGATTCAAAACTATTCACAGATTAATAGTACCTATGAAGATGCGACAGAATCAGATGTTATTGCAGCATATGACGACATGGGATACGGCAGAGGAGTCTACAGCATAACGGTCGAAGTCGATGCCGACGCAGGGCAAATAACTCCAGGTGGCCCAAGTCCTGGGCCCTTAGGAAATAACGACCAAGGCGAAACAGTAACTGTCAAAGTCGAGTTCATTACCATCAAGGTCGCTGTTGAAATGTTAGAATCAAACGATTAGACTGCTGATGTCTATATGTGGAGACACTCTTTCCATGACCGTAGTATGAATCTGCTTGAGAGATTCTCGGTCTATTGCTTCAATTCGCATAACCAAAATTTCTTCGGTATTTGATTTTCTAGCTAAGAACCAGCCGAGTTGCTGCTCTCCTCTGTCAAATGAAACCCTTACTCCGTCGACAAGGCTGCATCGATGATCTGAGAATGCCTCGATGATAGCTTCCACTGTGGTGATTTTGTTATCTTCAGCACAAGGGACTTTCACTTCTCCAGTTGTTGGTAGATTTGGTGCTAGTTTGTATAGAGCATCGCTGAAAGTTTCGCTCGGCTCACGACGACTCCACAATTCGATTAACCGTGCAGCATTGTAAAGCGAGCAATCAAACCCATACCAGCCGCGGTCAGCCATAAACATATGACCACTCATT
>ERZ1046148.238-NODE-238-length-35220-cov-23.326290_pt1 | contig 35220 bp, 23 predicted proteins | sample MGYA00383090_ERZ1046148 | MGnify/ENA primary metagenome ERZ1046148 (study PRJEB29581, sample SAMEA5548360) | metagenome | biome: marine; feature: coastal; material: water | depth 25 m | study: Short-term variability in the microbial, nano- and picoplankton... | reverse complement strand
GGGGCGGTTGATTCTTGAAGGGGATGCCGGTGGCTCAACATGAGTGCTATGTCTGGAACTGCAATTACAATGGAAAATGGCTTGCTAAATGTGCCAAATAACCCGATTATCTACTATATTGAAGGAGACGGGATTGGAATTGATATTACTCCGGTGATGATGAAAGTTGTCAATGCATCAATCGAAAAAGCGTACTCTGGTGAAAGAGAGATCGTATGGTCAGAAGTATTGGCTGGTGAAAAGGCATTCAAAGCAACCGGTGAATGGCTGCCAAACGAAACTCTTGATGCTATGCGCTCTGGTTTAGTCTCAATAAAAGGACCACTCACAACTCCAGTTGGCGGGGGGATTCGTTCACTCAATGTAGCGCTAAGACAGAAGTTGGATTTGTATGCATGCGTACGACCTGTTCGCTGGTATGAAGGGACTCCGTCGCCAGTGAAAGCACCTGAAAATGTTGACATGATAATTTTCCGTGAAAATTCAGAAGATGTTTATGCTGGGATTGAATGGGAAGCAGGATCTCCTGAAGTGAAGAAGGTAATCAATTTCTTACAAAATGAGATGGGTGTTGAAAAAATCCGTTTCCCAGAAACATCGGGAATTGGAATAAAGCCTGTCAGTCAAGAAGGGACTGCCCGTATTGTTAGAGCCGCAATCAAATATGCAATTGATAATGATAAGGAAAGTGTCACATTGGTCCACAAAGGAAATATCATGAAATTTACTGAGGGGGGATTCCGCGATTGGGGATACCAATTGGCAAAGGACGAATTTGGTGCAAGCGAATTAGACGGAGGTCCTTGGTGTACTCTAACTAATCCAAAAACTGGAAATCAGATAATTATCAAGGATGTTATCGCAGATGCAATGCTACAACAAATTATCTTAAGGCCCGCTGAATATGGAGTTCTAACTACAATGAATCTTAATGGAGATTACATTTCTGATGCATTGGCTGCACAAGTTGGAGGAATAGGAATTGCTCCTGGCGCTAATATCAATTATGATACTGGAATTGCTATTTTTGAAGCAACACATGGAACAGCACCAAAGTATACTGGAATGAACAAAGTGAATCCAGGTTCAATCATTTTATCTGCTGAGATGATGCTACGTCATATGGAATGGCACGAAGCTGCTGACCTTATTGTAAAAGGAATGGAAGGGGCGATTTCAGCCGCCACAGTGACATATGATTTCGAACGATTGATGGAAGGCGCTACCTTGTTATCATGCAGTGACTTCGGAAATGCAATGATTTCCCACATGTAATCGCAACCTTGCAATTATTGAAGGAATAATTATTCAAGAACGAATCCATAGATTTAGAGTTCTGCTGTTCTTTGCAACTCCAAATCCAAATCGCTCTTCAAACGCTCTTGCTACTAGGGTGAAATCTCCGTCTCTTGTAGCGACTAAAACAGTACCAATTCCAGATAAAGCCTGGTCTGCCAAATGCATTGCTATTTTGATTATACCAAGGTCCGGTTCTTCTGGATAAACATCGTTACCTTCCAGTTCTGTTCGACGAGGGGAGCCCCTTGTGCGTTTCATCGCGGTTAATTCCTCAAAAATATCATAATGGTCTAGTAGGAATTTCTCAATTGCTTCAGTGTTTTCTGGATTGTCCGAATCGGCTTCCATATGAAGGTCAAGCGGTTTCCAAGTGTTGAATTCTGATAATACATCGTCCACTAATTTATCAATGACCTCTTCAGTCAATGTCGACTCTAGAATTTCTGGAGAAACCAATGAATCTGAAAATCGGCTCTTTAGTCGATCTATGCCCTTAGCCAGTGCCTTTAATTCTGATTTTACAACTTTCGGTAACCAAAGTTTAACCTTACCATCTTTCGCTCGGTTTAGAAGAACGTTGTGGAAATTTCCAACACCGGTGATATCTAGGCTGGCATCAGCATTTAATTGGAGGGTGGTGGCTAATCTCTGTACCAATGAATCCATCAAAATATTTGTATCAACAATAATCAATGGAGTCAATTTCAAATGTCGCAGGTAACGGCGCTTGGAAGTAGGAATTTGATTCTTATATTGAGTGAATAATGTTCGTTCAGAGTCTGCCAAACGGCTCAATTCAATCGGAGTGTACTTACCTGAAGTTTGTGCTCTTTCTAAGAACATCAAACCATCAATTGCCTTCTCTTCCGATGCTCTTGTTGATAATTCATATACTTCGGCAAGAGTTGGATTTCCTTGCATCAATTGAATAAATCTTGTATCGAAAGAACTCTTTTGTCTGCGACGATTCTTGTTTAGTGAATTAAATGCTGCAGTTACTCTTCCAGCAAATGGTTCACTTGGTAAAGGACGCGGATGTTCAAGATGATATGATCTTAACATATCTAATTCTTCATCCGCAAAATATGTGCGTTGGCGTTGTTCCATCTCTCCGTCAGCATTTTCTTCGCTAACCATTTTTGTTTTTCGAACAAATTCTTTGAGTATTTTTGTCGCTTGGTCTGTATTTTGTTGACTAGCAGTAAATGAAACCTTGAGGTATAATTGGAAGCGGCGAGTTAGCGCAGTCTTCAATGCTGGTTGAGCCTCTAATAATTCAACGGCTTCCTTCCATTGGGAAGCGAATGCCAAGTGAATCAAAGCTTTACGATATAGCATGATAGAATGTTCGTAATCAAATTCTTCATGGTCTCCTGCCTTTCTATAATCTCTTGCAGAATTTAATTCATCTCCATTAGACGCTGAAACTGCAGCCCTTGCTAAAGTGTGCCATGGCGATAACGGGTGATTTACTTGGTACCATGAAACAAGAGTTGGTAATCCAATATCGTGTTCTAATACTAGGTGGCGAACAGTATGAATCAATCCAGTTGAAATATTATCTGCCGCAAGAATTGTATCCAATGTAGTTCTTGCTTCTTCGTCCTGATTACCATTTTGTAACATTAATCCAACTCGGTTAAGTCTTAATGTTGAAATTACCGTATTGAATAAATCTCGTTCCATTGGACTTAATGTAACCGTTTCAACACAACTACTCAAGTCATCAAGGCTCTTTGCAGATGCGATTCCATCACCGCCGTCTGAAAGCGCTTGACGTATTTCTCCAAATGCTTTCAATCCACCTTTGTCCAAGAGGGAAGTAAGACGATTATCATCAATATTGGATCCCTCTAATAGCATCAATAATGCTTCTGAGGTTGATGAAAATGTTTCAGGGGCTTCTTCACTGTGAATGTGTTTTAGAGCGATGAGCCTTGAATCCCTAACCTTGACCCAAAGATCATTATCTTTACCTGCTGCAAGATTATGAGCTACAAGTAATGTTTCATATGGATGTGAAATTGCAATTAAATCATCGCTAACTATTATTTTTGATAGCCTCTTTAATTCCATTGTCATAGTGAATAGAGGAATCGCTGCAGAAATTATTTGCTCCCATGAATCTCCTCCCGAATCCTGTAATCTCTTTATTGCCATACTTCTTGAATTGACATCAATCTTTTGCGAGATTGAAATTTGTGTAAGTGCCATTTCATCCAAATTGGGAATTTGGTCGTTGAGCCATTTGATGGCTGAGTCACCAGGTAAATCAGCGACAAGCGGCAGCAAAGAGGAAAGGTCTGCACTTGAATCAAGTTGTAGAGAAATCAATACTTCTACCGCTTCTTGACCTTTTCCTTCACTGTGTAATGCTGATAATCTCCACCAAAGTAATTTTTCAATTTGAGATTGTTCTGCGTTTCCTTCGCGCAGTATGTCAAGACCATCGTTTAGTTCTTCACTCGTCAAATCGCCAACATCTGTTGATGTGTTTTGCCAAGCAAGTAATCTACGGGCTTGTGATAATGAGTCTTCACCTGTTACACTACGACTTTGCTGCCAATCGTTGATTACACCACTTTTCAGGGCTAAAAAATCTGATAATTCCGATGCCAATTGTGAATCATGCTTAGTTAGTTCTTTCAAAGAGTCGCTTGCGTCAGAACCATTCGCCAAATGCAATAACACGCTGATGATTGAAGATGGCCCAGACAATTCCAATAATTCAGTGTCTACTTTTAGAGTTCTATTATTCTTTAACTGACTCGCTACTTTTTGGTATGCAACGTGGATTCCTGCATCATTTGAAGAGTTGGTTAGTTTATCCAATACCTGTGTTAACTCAGTTGTATTATCTACATTTATTCGACCTAGTGAAAGATCTATTTCCGCACTAGCTTGTTCCTCGACCTTAGCCTTTGGAAAACCTGCGAAAATACCTAACACTCCAGATTTTTCACCAATAGAAACCCAAACTGGATGTACACCATTCTTCAAACAGGAGTCACGTAGAGATGCTTCAGTGTCATTCCAATCTTCATCCCAGTCATCACTTTTGAGTATTTTATGAACCATTAAGGTTGCAAGACGATATGGGTCACTACCGCTCTCTGGAAGAATTGCCTCTTGTGGAGAAGGTATCCAATCTAATGGGTCTGAAGATGATGTTCCTCGCCCACCGCGGCGACGAGTACGGCGTGCCGATGAATTCTTACGTCGTGATGGGGCATTGTCTTCCTCATCAACTGCTGGTGCCTCAACTTCCTCTATTGCAAGATAGACAAATGTTCTATAATGCTTATCTAGCATTTTCCATTCAGCGATTTTTGAAACGATGATTGGCCGTTTATTTTTTGGCACATTTGACTGGAATGCTTTGTCAATACAAATTTTCATCAGGTTTTCCTGCAATTGACTCACCCCTACGGGGTGGTCGCAGTGCCGCCTGTCTTTCAATGCACCGCCGGAAATTGGTGGAAAGATACAGACAAAATCAAACTATGTGATTCATCATAGCCCAACATAAGGGGGGAACTATTGTGGACATAATACGAGTCATTGCATTGCTACTGCATCCCATTTTGGCATCGGCTCTTGTGGCTTGGGTATGGTGGCAATACTCCTGGAGGAAAAAGTCTCATGAGTTGAAAGGAGATGAACGCGCCGAGCACCTTAGATTGCACGAAAAAAGAGGCGCCCAGCTTCTATGGTCAGCAGTGTTTGTTGCACTTGTGGCTGTAGCCGGAAGAGCGGTTGCAGGATGGAGAACTCATGGAGATTTTATGGCAGAAATTTGGCCAACAAGCATTCATGGAATCACCGGCCCTATTGGAATTATTATTCTCTGGAAATTATCAAGTATGGGCAAAGAAACCAAGGTAGCACGTGAACAAGGTGAGTCTTTTTCGAACCTAAAAACAAAGCATGGGCGAATGGCTGATTTGGTTATTGCATTAGTTTTCATTCATGCATTCCTTGGATTCCTCTATATTTTTGATGTTCTTGGATAATTATCCAAACTAACGACGCACCCGTTGATATAGATAATCAATTGGCACACCAAATATGGAAAGTACTACTGGCCCCGACATTCTCGAGGATAGAACTTTTTACAAACTTGGATTATTCATTTATGATTACAAAAAATCAGTTTTTATCCTTGGCATTATTTCGTGTATACTGATGACTAGTTTAGTGGGAATGGGTGCTAACTGGTCTGAAGCTTTTGGAGAAGACAATGTTGAGTCGCTTCAGGCAAGTGAGACTCTATCTAATTCTTTTAAAGAAGAAAACAGCAGTGGTGGACATAGTTTCAATCTGCTGGTCTATCATCCAACGCTTACCGATAATGATACTGAATGGCAACAATCAGTTTATGGATCACTAAGCAAATTTTCTCAGCGTGATGATGTTAGCATTTTGTATTCATGGCAAGTTGATGAGGTTGAACGCCCAGATTATGTATCATATACAGATAATGGATTTATTGCCCAAAATGTTGTTACTATTGAAGGCGATAGAACTCAAGTTAAAGCAATATTTGATGAAAATCAAGAGTCGGTTGAATTGTATGGGGATTTCGTTTCTTGGAAGACAGATGGAATCGCCATAGAATGGACATTTGATAATCGGATCACTGAAGATTTAGTCAAGGCTGAAATCGTTTCTGGACCTCTAACTCTAATCATTCTCGGGTTGGTATTTGGTTCAATCATTGCTGCCTTTTTGCCAATAGGGGTAGGAATTGCGACTGTTGCTGCTGCTATGGGAATGACCATTTGGTTGAGTAATGTAACTGATGTTACTCAATATGCAACTAACATTATCACATTAATCGGCATTGGAGTTTCTATTGATTACTCATTGTTTTTAGTCAATCGTTTTAGGGAAGAATTAGCTAATGATAGGGATGTAAGAACTGCAATTGCGATGAGTACTGCGACTGCCGGTAAGGCTGTGTTTTTCTCAGGAATTACAGTGGCAATAGGTTTGATGGGGATGTTGTTTTTCACCAACACCAGTCTTCCAAGTTTGGGAATTGGTGGCACTGTAGCAGTATCTATTGCAATGGTATATTCAACAATCGTTTTACCTGCTGTGATGGCCATTCTTGGAAAGCGTGTTGACAAAGGTAAGATTCCTTTCTCCTTCAATTTAGAGTCAAAGGAAACCGGTATGTGGGCAAATATTGCAAATAGAGTGATGAATCATCCTTGGAAAGTTCTCATACCTGTTCTGATTATTTTAATCGGAGCAGGCGCTCCATTCATGTACGCTGAGTTTTCTCTATCTTCATGGTCAGCATTACCACCGGATGATGAATCACGCCTTGGCAAGGAAATAATGGGAGATATCTGGCCAGAACAATCATCAAATCAGATATTCTTGGTGATTGAGATGGATGGTGCTGATGCTTTTAGTGAGGATAATTTACGAGCCCAGCATCAATATATCAAAGTGCAAATTGGCGATGATAGAGTTCGTAGTGCGAGTGGTATTGGCCTGCCTGATAGTTCTATGAATGAATCACAAGTTATCTCTTTCTGGCAGACTCCCGATGAACATTTAGATGAACAGGGAATTGCTCTTCGAAACATGATAAGGGATAATTTTGTTAGCGGAGATGTGACATTTATTTTACTAAATCTGGAAGGCGAACAAACGAGTGTTGATTCAAGAAAAGTTGTTGAAGAAATTAGAGACAATAGAAATGATTTGACCGACCAATTGTCTGGTGAAAACGACTATTTGGCTGTTGCTGGTTTTGCCGCATACAATGCTGATACCCTAAACTCAATTTCTGAAAATCTTCCAACTGCACTCGGATTCATTTTCCTTGCAACTTCAGTGTTAATCTTCATTCAAGTTCGTAGTGTAATAATCCCAATAAAAGCAATAATAATGAATATCCTTTCAGTTTCTGCTTCTTTCGGAATGCTTGTTTGGGTATTCCAATGGGGATATGGTGAAATGTTACTGAATTTTACTGCTCAACCAATTGATTCAGGTAATCCAGTGATAATGTTCTGTATTGTGTTTGGACTTTCCATGGATTACGAAGTATTGATGCTTTCAAGAATCCATGAAGAATGGGAGAGAACTGGCGACAATACTCAAGCAGTTGCTAATGGACTTCAGAAAACTGGTGGGTTGATCACTGGAGCTGCAGCGATTATGGTCGTTGTTTTTGGTTCGTTTGGACTTTCCTCAGTCATTATCCTCAAACAAATCGGACTTGGCCTTGCTCTGGCTATTCTTATCGATGCAACCTTAGTACGTGCCTTAGTTGTTCCAGCAACTATGCGACTAATGGGTAAATGGAATTGGTGGAGTCCTTCGTTCTTGAGTACGAAGAAAAAAGTGAAGGACACTGAATTGACTGAATCGGAATAATTTCATTCACTTTCCAAGATACTTGTGATAATTGTTTTTTCATCCTTTTTCCCAGCAGGAAGGAAGAACCAAGTTAGTGGTAATAAAAATAATGAATTAATATTCTTACCAGTGCCTGCAGAAAATTTAGAATCAAATTTGACGAATGATTGCGCGTCCTTAGTTCCTGGCTCTGGTGGACTTTCAATTACTGCACTATGATTTTCCGCAGCAACCAATCCTAAATCATAACCACTATACTCCATTTCAATAGAAACTCCAAGTGGAAACAAACCCATATCCGTTTTTGAAGATTCGTGGACATACGCCATATCTTCGTCGTTAGAATAGTAATTCTGATCCCCATCTCCTAAATCAGCAATAAAGGAAATTGGCAATAATAATACAAAACATAGTAATGTAATTGTCCATACAGATGCTCTTATTTGCATGGCAAAACGAAGATTTATCATTATTAGGATCTCACTCAATACTATCAACAATAAGAAAAGAAGCGTTATAGATTTACTATTTTCCAAATAATTGGTATCTTCACCTGATGCAGTGCTTTCTTGCGTTGTAGATGTCTCAGTACCATCTGCAGATGAGTTCCTTGTATAGGTATATAGCAAAAATGCTGTTGCTTTTTCAATGCTAACATCGACAAGAGTTTGATCCTTATCCATTGCAATTAGAGCATGAAATTCAGTAGGTGCTGGCCTACCTTCAGTGTATGCTCCATCAAATTCCACAACTAACCATGCTGATTGGGTGATATGCAAAGCTATGAATGCTGCAACAAAGACCCTAATACAACTACTAAGGTTGGAAGGGGGTTGTCGTAATGACATGTTCCCCTTCCCACCTAAGTCGCAAAATCAACAATTCGTTAGAATTATTCCTCATCACGGTTGCGTACTGCTGCAATCAATCCTGCTAGGATTGTTACAGTCATTGCCGCTGCCGGTGAGATGAATGGCAATAATCCGCCTTCATCTACGAGTTCTTCTGCTGTTGGAGGTGTAGTTGATTGTCCTGGTCCTTCATTACCAAGTCCTAGATCTGCTGGGTCAATTCCAGCATCAATTAGTTCCTGTTCCAAATCTGCAGTGTCATGAGTACTGACATCAACAATTTCTGCAAGTGTGGTTTGTCCTGACGTAGTCGTTGAACCATCTACAGCGGCTTGGCCGGTGAAGTAATTGATGCTTACAGGAATTGTTGGAGGGTTGTCCATTCCAGCAGTTGTAGGTCCAAACATTGTTTGCCACTCGTTTGCTGTTTCATCGTGCACATATACACCAAGTCCTACAATTGTACCATGGCTATTACTCCAAAGGAATACTCCTTTACCATCATCGTAAGGGAAATCCTCACTTGGATCTAGATCTTCAATAACCTGTTCCATATTAGTTGCGAATGATTCAATTACACTTTCAAAGTTAGAATTCGCAAAGGCATCTCCGATATCCATCAATTTCTGACTTGGTTGAGGTTCGTCCTCTACCGAAAATTCGGAAGACGTTTCTGAAGAATGTAAAGCCCCAGTGTCATCATAAATGTCTACTACAACTACATAATCTCCTTCTGATGTAACTGCTAAATTATCTTCGAAGTAGTTGCTATAAGAATTACCATCAATTGCGTGCATGGCTGAGTCTGTTGCAGTGGTAGAACCAACTTCCATTGCTGAAATCTCAACAGTATATCCTGTGGTTCCAGAAGTATCCTGAATGCCTACCCAAGTTTCAACACTCAAGCCTTCTCCATCATAGGCATCAATGTCACCAATATACATTCCAAGATGGTCACAATAATTGTACGTGTATACTGTATCGCCGAATGAATCTTCAAGTGAAACATCCGCGCAAACTTGCGATGCAGAAGAGAGTCCTGCAGAACTATATACAGAATAAACAGAGGGATCCCAATTAGGCACATCGACGAGCAAACTAGTGACAATGTTTCCATTATTATCTGTAACAATTATTTCAGCAGTATAAACAACAAGTCCTTCATCATCTCCATCGGGACAATCATTAAAGCCATCACGCACTTGATGTATCCAAATTTGGAAAGAGTTATCTTGGCAATCAAACCAATTTACTTCTGAACCGGTACAGCCAGAATCATCCCATGTTTGGCAATCGTCAGAGTAGTCACTAGGTGTGCCCATGTCCAACCATTGTTCATCCGCACCATCTGGACAGTCTCCCCAGTTATCATTTACAGAATCAAGAGAAATGGTTGTGCCATCTCCACAAATGAAGGTTGGTTCCATTAATGACCAGAAATAAGCTGAAATTTCTAATTCATCTAAAGCACTATCATACGACATTGAAGAAGAACCCATAACAACTCCTTCATCAGAATTATCTCCACAATCATCCCAGTCATCGTTTACTTGCCATTGTTCAACATAGTTTCCATTGTCACATAGATGCATGTATTCGTATGGATCTGATTCACCTTCTGATCCACCTTCAGCTAATCCCCAAGGGTTTAGTTCTCCTAATTCCATGTCAATTTCATCAGCAATATCTTCGCCGAATGTTTCTAGTGTCTCTGTCATTGAAGCTTCAAGAACATGACTCATCATCCAAAACATCAACGGATTTGCTGGGCCACAACTGTTACAGAATCTGACTGTAGTTGAACTGCCATCTCCTAAATCAACTGATAGCGAGTCAGACATTTCAAAATACATGCCACTATCTGCCAATTCAGATTCTGTGACCTCAAAGATTCCTGAATTAGAGAGGGTGTCTGAAAGACTGAAATCAAATTCACCTACAGCCATTCCGAATTCTTCAGTTGGAATACCTGATAAATCAAAGGCATAATTCATTGAAGCGGAATAAGTTCCATCCATCTCCCCACACTCGTCGTTGACATCAGCCCACAAATATGTAGAGCCTGTTTCAATGCAGTTCCATTCTGTTTCATCTTCAGTTGAAACAATGGTGTACAACTCACTGCCTTCATTTAATCTCCATTCTGTGTGAGAAGAGTCTAGGCCAATATCTGCGCTTGCACTGATTCCAAAGTCAACATCAAGAAGTTCTCCACTACCTTCAACTTCAGCGAGAATTGTGAATTCAGCACCCATTCCTGCATTTATAGAGAAATCCAAATCTGCACCAACCAATTCACCGGTAGTAGCATCAAAATATTCTACATATAGTGCATCTACTGTAAATGTATTATCAACATCATAACTTGCTTCTATATCAAATCCTGTAGGTTCTATTGAACCAAAAGTAGTCTCATTCCATTGTGTATACAATGCTGAATCTGCTAACATTCCATGTCTAATCGTCAAATCTGTTGTTCTTGACGTAACATCTCCACTGAGACCATTGACAGTTTGCGCGGTATGATCTTCTTCTGATAACACATACATACTGGAAGAACCAGTTGTAATTTCTGCAACGATGAGGTCAAATCCTGCTGTCGTTGCAGCATCCATTACATCTGCAAGAATATCATTGAGATCTAAGTCAGTGAATGCTTCGATATCTCCGTCTAGGTCAGACCAATCATATTCCATTCCGTATGATACTACATTTGTCGGGGTTGAAGCCATGGCACCTTGTGGTACGACGGATAGGGCTAATAATGTCGCCAAAAGGACGACGGAAACTGTTCGCTGTGACTGCTTCATGATGCAATAGGGGTCGCGCTACCTCATAAAAGTTAGCCCAACAATATTTATTCAATATATTCGGTTTTTAGTAGAGCTTCTCTTTTTGTCCAAAGTGATAGCCAATGCTGTAAATCACTCTCTATTCCCGCTTTTGAAACTTGGCAACCACAAGCATTTGCATGACCGCCGCCTGTTGGGTCCAGAGATGTAGCTAAACGCGATAAATCATATCGGTCTTGCCCGTTTTCAATGAATGAATTAGCATAGAAACTAGCAGATAGTGCTGGCCTTTCCGGATTATCTATTGTTCCATCTGCATAACCGTGAATAATACAACAAGCATCGGCATCCCCTCCAGCCCATGCAGTTACCAAGTAACCATTAGAACGAACGCCTTTTCCTTCCATCCGGCAAATCGCTAATCTATCCACGATAGTAGTATTCTCTTCTACAATTCTCTGCGCTAATATTCTGTCGGATTTGGCTTTATCAACATGCTTTGAAATGTTTTTGTCTAGCAGTATCTCTTTCAGCCGAACTCCAGTGGATAATAGATGTAACACATTTTGCAGATGTTCAGGGTGCTTTAGTGAAAGAGAACGTGATAACTGTAGTATTTTTCCATCAGCCAGAAAATCTTCCTTAGAGATTCCTCCCGAGTCAATATCATCTACAATTGGCATTATTTCATCAAGGTGGCTCAAATCAAGATATGGAGATACCAAATCGTATGCCAACCTTGCTGCACTTGGAGTTGCCTCCCAATGGCAAACTCCACCCTTGGCAGAAAATTTCTCCTCTTGGGTTTTTGTTGGACGGTTTGTCTGATGATGATCTAGATACCATCCGCAATTTTCATGGAAAGGTAAATCCACTATTGCCGTGGTCTCATCTATTTGTGAATCCATTGCTCCTAAGCGAATCAATGCTGCATGGGCAAAAATAACTTCTGCGTTTGGATTGACTGTCTTGAGAACTGCTGCCGCACATAATCCATCCAAATCGGAATCTGCAATGATACGTTTGAAATTCGGCAAACCTGCTCTTTCCATCACCCCTATGCCGCCCCCCATAATGTGATGTGCTGGCCACCATCAAGAATATGTTTCCCTAACTAAAAGCCGCAAGTGACTTCAACAAAGCCTCCTTACCTTTACACATGGAGACCTCTTGTGGCGTCGTTCTTGTTAATCTAGGGACAGTACTACTGCTCCAGTATCCGCAAGGACATTGGGATTTTCCCAAGGGACATGTGGAAGATTCGGATGCCGATCACTTTGAGACTACTCGGAGAGAATTATGTGAAGAAACGGGTATTGAAGATATTCAATTTATCGACAATTTTGTTCAAAGAAGTGAATACACCTACCGCCATAAAGGAAAGAAACACACCAAGCAAGTCTACTGGTATTTAGCCGAAACAGAAAGAATTTCCGTCACATTATCACATGAGCATCGTGGCCACATGTGGCTAGATTGGGACCAGGCAGAGGAACAATTAACACATGATGAAACAAGAAATATTTTGCAAAATGCACGCATTCATATGCGCTCTATTGGCAAAGAATAACTCAAATGTCATCAAAGTGGGAATCATTCTGTCTCATTTTGTTCAACATCTCAGAAATTCCAGATTCTGTTCCTCTTTTCCCCAAAGGTTGCCACATTGTCTCTTCACCGACCAATGTCTTTGAAATCCAACGGCTCATGATAAAGAGCCAATCTGAGAACCGATTAATGTAAATCAATGTGGTATTTCTTACTGCGTCTTCACCCTCGCAATCAATAAGTCTAACCATTGCTCTTTCCAACCTCCTAGTTACTGTTCTTGCCAGATGTAAAATTGCAATTGGCCCTTCACCTGTAGGTAGAATAAAACTGGACAATGGTTCCAAATCTAATAGCCACGCATCCATTTCATCTACTAAAATATCGGATTGCTGTTGTCCGATTAATGCCATGTTTTGGGGGATTTTCTGAGGGTCACAAGCCAACTCCGCTCCAATGTCAAACATCTCATTTTGTATTCTCTTCAATGCAGATGAAACTACTAATTGTACTCGATGAATTGCATTGCTACCACCACCGTCCTCATGCTGTGGTAATCGATTGATTTCCATTGCCACAATGCCGAGTACTGCATTCAATTCATCACAGCAACCAACGACTTCAAATCGCTGGTCAGACTTTCTTCTGCGTGAACCATCAACTAGTGAAGAACTACCATCATCTCCGCCACCGGTATAGACTCTTGTGATGCGAACCATAGCCCCGTCCTCAGCGCGACGAGGTCATGCTTCTATGAGTGGTTTGCGGGCGTTGAACCCTGCATCTACAGCATGATACCATTCAATATCTTCTTCGCCCATGGCCCAAGAAAATAACGAAAGTGATTCGTCTATTACGCCGTACCATTCCAATCTCCCTGGTTCTAAACAGGCAACCCTAGTACCAGTTGACTCTAACTTTTTGGCTGTATCCTGCCATTGTGAAACAAGCTTTGCCAAATATTCTGCAATCTCTATTACATGCTCATGCCCTGGAGTCAAGGATTCAAGTAAGATTTCTAGTTCTTCACACAAATCATGGGCCTCATCATTCATTACTTGCAAGTTGATTAACAATTTTGAAACAAGGGGTAGAGATTCTCTGGCCTCCTCAATCGTCAGAATTGTCGCATCTTCAGGCAGATGGGCAAGCATGGGATCCGACTCTGATAAAAAGCAAACATCCATTGGACGACCAGAAAACTTTGGAGTATCTATAATCTCAGTCACAGTAGTTCCTTGTCATGACACTCCTTCAAGTCATCGGTGACTTATGATGGAGATATTGTGGTTTTCAAAGTGCGTCATTCAGTCAAACACCATGAATGAATTATTCCAATCAGACTATGTTGCGAGTAAAGCGAACCTACTTGCCAAGGCTTGGGACCATATTGGATGAATTGAGTTTCACTTTGTTCATTACTTTTGAGATTGAGATTACAGCGAGTAAGGCCCACATTACTAATTCAATTGTAATCAATAAATAATAGATTGGCCCCACTCCTCCAACCAATTCTAATGCATCATATGGCATTCCATAAAATCCCATATACAGTGCCTGGGACACTAAACTAGATGAAAACCAAACTAGAATTACGAACCAAAGCATCTTACCATGACTGTTTTGTTGATTAGTACCAAACATTTCTCTCTCATTTAGTAATTAGTCGTCAAACCTCTTAAGGGCTTCGCCTTCTTGTGTGAAAAAACACTCTATTATAGCAGTTTTTTACTTAATTCGGAGTAAATACTACAAATTAGGTAAGTTTCCGGCAAATTAAGGATTATTCTTCCTCATAAATTGTTGGGAGTGATTTTGCTGCTGCTGCATCAATTGATTTCAAACGATCATGGATTGCTTCAATCCATTCTCTAGCCACGGCTTTTTCACCTCCAACATCGACAAGTGAATCCAACCATTTGTCTGCTTCTTCCACATCTTGCATGAAGAGATAGATTCTGTGCAATGCCAAATATGCCATTGGATTGAGATGTTCTTCATCTGCATCCCATCCCTTTTCGAAACATGATATTGCCCCATGTGTACCATCTAATTGCCCGCGTTGAAGTGCGACCATTCCCGCTTGAGACCAAGCCAATGGCAAACGCCCGATTAACAAACCTCTAAACACAAGCCAGGTTTGAATTACTGCCAAAACGATGAGGGAAAAGAAACCTGCCCATTGCTCTGCCAATGACAATTCAGACCATGTTTGAATAATCAAGCCAGTCATTCCGACACAGAACATAAACCCAGACATAGGTGCTATGATCACTTCTCTTCGTGTTACCATCATGTGATGTACTCCTGCAACAATTCCAAACGCACCAAGTAAAGCAAGTGTGGCTAAATGTCCAGAAACAGATACTGGGTGTGGTGCTGATTGACCGACAAAAAATCCAATCGCGATTAGCAATGTTACTGTACCAAATCGCTTACTTGGCGTAGGGAATGGCTGTCTGCGACTTCCGAGAATAAGTAGCAATCCAATAATTGTCTCAAATGCGATTAAGAGCCAACGCATTTCCGATTCGTTAGTGAAAATCATCTTCTGCCCCAACTTAACCAAATGGTAGGTGTTTTTCACCCTATGCTTTGTGATATCCGCTACCTCGGTTTATCTCTGTAGCACGATATAATTGTTCGAGTAACAATACAGATGCTAATTCATGTGGAAAGGTCATCGACGATAATGAAAACCTAGCGATTTTTTGTGAACTACCGCCCTTTGGCCACCCATCAAATGGGCCGAGTGCGAGGTGTGTGTCATCTCCTTTCAGGGCCCATTTTTTGCATAATCCGGCCAATTCTAAAGAAGTGAATTGTTCTCCTCCTTCGTCCAATAAAATCAATGTTCCTTGCCTAGATTGTAATTGTTGTAAATAGTCATCAGCGCTCAATTTCTCACTATGTGTTTCAATTTTTATTGCCCGCGGTAATATTCTGTCACTATAATTTTGAATTAATGTGGACATGGATTTATCTTTGGTTTTACCATGGAGGTGTACAATAATTCTGCCCATGTACTCGCCAATATGTTTTCACACATTGCTTAATCGCATGATTTGACAGGATTTTAGACGATAAGTGGATGGAAGGTTTTTACACAAGTCCAGCAATTGCAGAATGGAGGGAAAGTGATGGGGTGGTGGCCGTTCTCAAAAAAACCCGCAAAACGCGTTATCAACGACCCTTTGTTGAAAGATAATCGCACTTGGATTAGCGAATTGCGTGATATTTGTGAAATGAATTTTGATTCACCCGAAGAAGCTCGTCGGCAAATTCGCCATAGCCAGGTTGAGTGGCGTAATAGTTGCGCAACAGGAAATCTAACTAAAGCCAATTTAGAAGGCCTTGAAAGCCGTGCTTTTCACCTCCTTACTTGCGATGATTCGCAGTGGATGCAGTGGCTGGATGACCTCGATTTCTGGAAAGCGGGCTGGAAACCTGTATCGGATGAAACAGACGAGGCTTGAAGAAGGAGAGCCATAGCCCCAAACACATGGGTAAGCCAACCGTCCATTTACTGTATACTTGTCCATTCAGTTGGAAAATACGCGGTTTGGTTGATTATATCGGCCTTGATGTAGACTACATTGGCATTAATGGCCTAAGGGCAAAGAAGGAACTTGCTTTTGTTGAAGATTGGAATAAAGTCCCAGTCTTAACCGATTCCGATGGTTCAATCCACTACGATTCAACTCCGATGATGTTCTATCTTGATGAAAAATACAACTCATCAAAATTAGCAACCACAGATGATGTTTCAAGACGTGATGAATGGTTGCAATGGGTTGATGCAAAAATGTCTAAGGCAACCATTCCTATCTTGTATGGTGGCTTGTTTTCAGCACTTCAAACAACCGTTCGCGTATCAAAATTGGAAAAGTTTGGCTTTATTTCAAGACGCTTGTACGCTTGGGCTGGATTTCCAATTATGTGGGGGATTATCGCTCGTTCAAGAGTAAAGAAAGACGGGCGAACTCCAAAGCGATTATGGCACGATTTACTAACAGAGTTTACTTCATCTCATACCGGTGATTTCTTTTCAGGAGATTCTCCTGACCTCGTAGATTTTGCTGCCTTTGGATATATGCGTTCAATCTCTCCTTTCCCTCAATTTTCAAAACTTGAAGATCATGAGGCTGGAATGGCATGGTATAATCGAATGATGTCTTCAATTCAATGAGGTGAAAGTTTGACACAGATTGACCTGCTCGGACTTGAGTTTGAGAGAGTGGAATCTGATAAAATATTCATTGGCACTGATAAAGGTGGATGGGTATATTCTGGTCAAAGGCCGAGACATGAAGTTGAATGCCCAACTTTCTATATTCTCAAAAGCCCTCTTACAAGGAGTCAAGTTGCGACTATTCTAAATGGACCTGAACCAGATGAAGACCCCGATGGTTTGATGATAGGTATTGATGGTTCTGCATTAAGAGAAATTCTTTCACATGCAAATAATAACCTACAGAAAAGTGGCATTGAGGTTTTAGGCACTGATTTTGAATGGGAAGTGCGTTGTCCAAGTGAAGGTGAATGGCGAATTGCACATAAGAAAATATCTTTGAGGTATCCGGCGAAAAAGGTCGAGATTCTCGCGGATTCACCGGCATCAAACTATCGTGGAGCAATGATGGATGGTAGCCCTAGAAAGACTACAGGAATTGGCCCTGCGGCAAACCATAGAGCCGCACTTGAATCCCATCCGACAAGAGAATTAGTAGCCCTTTCCACGGTCCCAATGGATCGAAGTTTGAATGATGTGATTGCGAGATTAGTAATCACTCCAATTAGAAAGAAACCTCAATTGAAAGTTCCTGATGATGCGGATTTTGCAAGCAATGTAAGAAGCGAATTGTTTTGGATTACAATTTTGGGGATTATCCCCTCATTTGTCATACCAATATTACGAGGAATGTCCGATTATGCAATCAATGGTTGGGCGAATTTGTTGTTCGGTGGATTGTGTATGGGGTTCGTCAGCGGAGCATTTTGGAGACCTCGAAGACCGAGTATTACAATTCAAGAATTGCAGTGATTATTCTTCTTCATACGGGGTAATCAATGATTCCCAATAAGAATCTTGGCGAATTGAATCAGCAGCACAAATAGCAGCCATATTGACAATATGGCGGACTCCATCTTGTCTTGCAACAAGTTGAACTGGTTTTCTCATCCCCTCAAGAATTGGTCCTGTCATTTCTGCATCTCCAAGTTCTTCAAGTAATTTGTAAGCAATATTTGCTGCTGCAAGATTTGGCAATACAAGCACATTTGCTGGACCTTCAAAGGCCATAAATTCGTATTCTCCTTGCACTGCGCCATTGAGCGCAGTATCTCCTTGCATTGGACCGTCAATGACCAATGAAGGATCTAATTCTCTTGCCATGTGAATTGCATCTTCGATTCTTTCCGAACGTTGTGCCCTACTACTTCCGAAATTAGAGAATGAAAGCATCGCTACTTTCGGGTCTACTCCAAACCGACGGGCTACCTTTGCAGTTTGAACTGCAATTTCAGCCAATGTTCTACTATCTGGATAAACATTTACAGTAGCATCTGCCAATAAAATGGTCCTGCCCTTGACGTTCATCATGTAGCATCCAATGATACAATGTGCATCATCGGCAGCGCCAATTAATTCAATTGTTGGCCTAAGAACATCGCCATAATTTCTTGAAACCCCTCCAACAAAACCATCTGCGTGGCCGCTCTTCACCATCTGGCTTGCAAAATATGGCCGGCTTTTCAGCAACCTAGCAGCATCGACAAGTGTCATACCTTTTCTTTGCCTATGCTCAAAAACAGCTTTTGCATATTTTCCTTTTCGGCGCTTATCTCGGCGCGGGTCATAGGATTCGTAATCAAAATGCAACCCTAATTCTTCAACCATGGAATCGATTCTCTTCTTAGGTCCAAGTAAGATTGGAACACATATTTTTTGTTCCGCCAATTGTGCTGCTGCCTTGATAACTTTTTCATTATCCCCTTCTGGGAAAACAATTCTTTTTCCTTTTCCACGAACTTGATTGATGACGTGGCGCATTACTGAATATGATAAGCCAAAGCGACCTTCCAATTGTTCTTTGTATCGCTCAATATCAAAATCTTTGGCCGACACTCCAGTTATTCCTTCATCTACTGCTGCTTGTGCAACTGCACTAGCTTCCCAAATCAACACTCTTCTATCGAATGGTTTAGGAATAATATATTCAGGACCATACTGCATTGTCGCCCCATCATAAGCGGCTGAAATATAATCGGGAACTGGTTCTTTTGCTAGTGCCGCTAATGAGAAAGTTGCAGCCATTTTCATTCCTTGAGTAATATCACGCGCCCTTACATCTAATGCGCCGCGGAAAATGTATGGGAATCCCAATACATTATTCACTTGATTCGGGTAATCTGATCTTCCTGTAGCAATGATTGCATCCTCTCGAACTTCAAGAATATCTTCTGGGTCAATTTCAGGTGTTGGATTTGCAAGTGCAAAAATAATCGGTTTGTCGGCCATGCTTGCCACCATCTCCTTGGAGACTAAGCCGCCTCGCGATAATCCCAGCATCATGTCTGCTCCGACCAAAGCATCTGCTAAATCTCCGTCCTTGATATCATGAGCAAATGTTGCTTTGAATTCATTAAGTTCTCCTGCATCTAATCGCTTCTTTGTTACAATACCATTACTGTCAACCATCACAATATTTGTCTTCTTTACACCTACTGCAACATAGTGATTAGCACAAGCGATTGCACTTGCTCCCGCACCGATAACAACTATTTTGACATCAGATACTTTTTTCCCTTGTAATTCAACTGCATTTAGCATTGCTGCTGCAGAGATAATTGCAGTACCATGCTGGTCGTCATGCATTACTGGAATATCTGTTGCCTCTGCAATACGGCGTTCAATTTCAAAACATTCTGGTGCTTTGATATCTTCAAGATTTATTCCGCCAAAAGTAGTGGCAATATTGCAAACTGTATTGATAAATTCTTCAGGATCTTCTGTATCAACTTCAATGTCAAAGACGTCAATATCTGCAAAGGTTTTGAGCAATAGTCCCTTTCCTTCCATTACTGGCTTACTCGCTAAAGCACCAATATTGCCTAAACCTAACACGGCTGTTCCATTCGAAATCACCGCAACGAGGTTTCCTTTGGAAGTGTACTTGTAGGCATCTTCGGGATTTTTTTCTATTTCTAAGCAAGGATATGCTACTCCTGGTGAATAAGCCAAACTCAATTCATAAGCAGTGGAGTGGGGTTTTGTAGGTACGACCTTGATTTTTCCACGCGGCTCAGATATGTGATATTCTAGCGCTTCTTTGCGCAATCTGCGCTCCTTTTTCTCGCGTACCATTTAGTTCCCCTCCCTATTGGGAGTGGGTCTGTGGTTTGAGTGTTGTGTGTTTTTACTATCAATTCTTAATGTTCTCATAACAAAAAATCATACTGCGAAAGGGTTTTTTTTGTGTAAAATGACCCTAAAATGGTGATTTGTTGTTCTAACAAGTAAGGGCCGCGTTGAAATACTGTAAAAGCCGCCTCGCATACTATGACCCAATCGCGCAAGTCAGTTAAGTCGGCCCATAGTGCCAACCGAGCGTTTTTCCTAGTGCTGATAATGTTGCTCTCAAGTCTTGCTCCTTTGATGGCTTCTCCGGTTGTTTCCGCCCATGGCGTAATGGACAATGCGGTGTGGCCAAAGGAAGGTCACAACGATACGGGGTGGGTTCAACTGGATACTGTTGGTGCTGGAGTCACCCCCGGCGCTCAAGGCATGGCTGAATGGCAATTGGAGTTTGCACCTGGGGCAGATTTGTCAAATGTTTCACTTCAATTAAGAGTCAATGGTAGTGATGGATTATTGATTGAAGAGCCAATACTTACCGCCTCAGACATCGGCATTAATTTGTTCGACTGGCGAGGTCTTGGAATGTTTGGTTCACAAGATTCCTTTGATGGTTCTAATCCCCATACTGGCCGCTTGGCGCCAAATAGTGATACTGGCGCAGGTTGGACATTGCCGAGTGATGCTGAAATTACTGAATTGGTCTTTGAAGCATTAGCACCTGCTGACCCTGCTGTATCATTTGAGCCAATAAATCTCGATATTCGTGCCAATGCGATTCACCCTGATGATGGTAGGCTGATGATTGGAGTGGCTCAATCCGTAGTGATAATAGATGCAAATAACAACCCGCAAATAATTGACATAATAACCTTTGAAAACTCCAGTTCCATACTAGATATTGCCGTTGATGAAGTAAACCGCAACATATTAGTTCTAACCGATACAGATGGACTTCATTTCTTAGATTTAGATGATAGCTCTACCGTGAAGGTAGTTCCGTTACCAAATGTTACCGACTACTATCAGACCAAATTGCTAACACTTAGTGGAACTGTATATTTGGCAGGTTATGGAGGATTATTCCAATTTGATGCCACCACTAACTCTTGGTTGACATTAGCAGATTCAAATGACAATAATTGGAATGGCGGATTCGTTGTAGACATGGTTGAAAATAATGGAATACTCTATGTCAGTTCTTGGGGCTTTGGACTAAACCGATGGGATATTTCGTCTGCATCGTCTCTCTCTTCTTGGACGACAGCCAACGTATTACATTCGGATTATATTTGGACCATCAGCGTATCTAATAACCAAATATTATTCGGTTCATATGATAACGGTGTTGCAAGGTTTGATTGGAACTCAAACTTCTGGTTGAGTACTTGGAACTCTGCAAATTGGTTGGCTGCTAATGATATTTGGGGCGTAGAATCAGTTGGTGATCAATTACTTATCCTAAATGGAGCAAATGTCCATTATTACAACACTACAAGTGGTGTTTTTGGAAATACTGATTCTTTGTCTAGTTATGGCATCTATTCTGGAAGAGCAATGTTTACTTGGCCTGCAAGCGGTTCTCGTGCGCCGATGATAGACACTATTCTAATGTCAGATTATACTGGCAAACTGGTAAAATTAACCCCTACTGAATCTATACGCTATGATGGCCAAATTTCCATTTCTAGTTCACCAAGTTCTGGAGATATGACAAATATTGTTGAATTGGACAATGTTCTTTATATTACAAATCCATATGTTTTGGATAGATATGATATTGGCCATTCAAAGTGGTTAACCCCTGTGATTCATGGCATGACTGCGACTTCTATACAAACTGATGGAAATAGCATCTTTATGGGTACTGAAGGCCATGGCATAATCAATTATGCAAAGAATGGTAGTGTAATCACTTCATATTCTAACGCCAATGGACTGTATAGTAATTCAATTGCAAATATTGCAATAGATAATAGCATAATGGTTTCAACTCACCAAAGTGGAGGAGTTAGCATTGTAAATATCACATCTTCTGGGATATTGAATTATGATTCATCTGATGGAATGGATTCTGATTTCGTAAACGATGTTGCAATTCACCAAGATATTGCCTATATTGGAAGCGAAGATTCTGGAATAATTCGTTATCACATCACCAATGATACATTCCTCTCTTCTTGGGTCTCAACTGGAGTGAATGGGGTAGATTATGCCCCTATTGCAGTCGTTGGTGACATATTGTATTTCGGAATCTCTGGCTATGGAGTTGCTCGTAAGAATCTAGCAACCGGTGAAATCCTAACGCCATTAAAAGCCGCAACCGGTGGTAACGGCGGACCAGGCCAGGGGGGTACCTTGCCTAGTTCCAACATCTATGCTTTGGAAAGTGATGGTTCTAATCTTTACATCGGAACCCAAAGTGGTGCAGTAAAGTGGGATGGTAATCAAGCAACCAATTTTGTTAGTGGAAGTTCATGGCAAACAAGACCATCTCAGTTCTTTGATTTCTCTATTGATGGGGGGGATTTGTATGCTGGAACCAATATTGGAGTTTGCAAATACGTATTATCTACAATAACAGTTGATGACTGTCAAAATGTCCAAGATGGAATGCCAAATTGGGCAGTATATGCTGTCCATCATGATGCTGATTTCGTATATGCTGGGACACTTTCAGGTGTTGGATTGGTAGATATTACTAATTTTGAGCACGATTCTAATTGGGGTGAAGGCACACAAAGTCAAACTGCACCTGTTGAAGTAATTGGCAACACAGCCTATATTGGACTTGATGGAATTGGGGTATTAAGATATGACATACCGAATAATGCTTGGCTGCCAACTTGGACGGTAAACGGCGTATTAGACACAAATGGAATTACTAGTTTGGTTGCCGATATTAGGCCGAACCAGATATGGGTTGGAGGAGATGATGGTTTCCAATTAATCGATGTCGTAAATGAAACCGAGGAATACGATATTGAAAAGACAAATTCAATGTATTCAGGAAATGGAGATCCATATCAACTAAAGATTCATGGTGATGTATTATACTTCCATCAATCCACTACAAGCGATAGTGTTGGAAGAATTAACATCGCTAATTTCACTTCAATGACATCGCTTGATGTTGGAAACCAATTATCTGAAAATAATGGTGATGTATTCGGTATGAACTTCGTAGGAGACATTCTGATGGTAGGATTGGCTTCCGGACAATGGTGGAATGCTGATGGAACTGGGGGTATTGCTCAATGGAATACCACCAACAATTCATGGGAACCAAATGTTGAACCTATTGGTGAAATAAACAGAGTTACATCTTATATTTCTTCAGCAGGCAATCATTGGATTGCATGGGGAGAAAACAAATTAGATCTCTACAACAATGGTTCATTGGTTAATTCTTGGGATGATACTGTATTTGATTTCCCAATTAGAGGCATTGTTGAATTTGACGGTGCAACATTATTCGCTACTGAAGATGGAGTGGCAAGATATAACGAATCTTCCAACACTTGGCTTTCTACTTGGACTGAGGGTAGTGGATTACCAAATAACGCCGGTGATAGATTCTATGATATTTGGACCGATGGTACTGATTTGGTAATAGGTGGCGCTGATATGACTAACTGGGGACAACTAAGAACGGGAATTATTGCCCACTTGGATAGTTCTGGCTCTTGGACTACATATTCTGCTGGTGGCCAAAGTGGAATACCTAATGGTTATCCAATGTCTATGACAATGTGCGGTGGAGTTCTAAATGTTGCAATGTACAATAATTGGAATGGTGGAATTGCTGTAATCGATTTGACAAATGGAACTACAGGAACTCATTTCTCTGGAACAACACTAGATGATGATACTCCTTCTGCGGTTGCTTGTGATTCAGTAGATACTCTATACATCGGATATTATGCAGACGATTTGCCTGTATCAAAATATAGTTATCAAACTGGAGCTTGGTTAAATGATCTCACAAGCCGAAACCATAACCTTCCTTCCGACAGGATTTGGTGGGATGCAATTGATTATTCAAATGGTAAACTAATTCTAGGCCATGGCTTAGGTTCTAGTGGCAGTAGCATAATCGGCGGAGGATATTCAGTTATCACTACTTCTGGAAATACTGCTGGCTCTGCTACAGTAATTTCTCAAGGTTCATCTGTAACTTCTTTCCAACCTTATGGACAAGGTTGGGTCATAGGGCAAGCAGGTGGAACATCTGGATACAGCCACGTAGACATGATATCATCACAAGGTCAAGTTCCTATGATTAAATTACCTGGCCTTGTTAGTGGTCAAATCACAAGTATTACAGGTAGCGCAACGAATGTTTGGGTTACAACATTTGGACAGTCACAAGGATTTGGCATTGCTGGAGGTGCTGGAATTCTCCAGGGCACACGTAATGCTGATGGCTCTATTGAATGGGATTACGGTTGGTCTCTAGCCGCACAATCACGTGGTAACGATATTGAATTGATTGGCAATAACCTCTACATCACTACGCACCCGGCAGGTTTGTACAAATTAAATATCCAAACTCAACAACTTACAACATATACTGGTGCATTGCATAATAGCCATTATGGGATGGTCAAAGATGGAAATGATTTGATCATTGGATTATCTGGGCAAGGAAATTCAATACCTGGTGTTCAAGTGTTCAATATTAATTCTCAAACCTTTACTCAAGGCAAACTAATTGCTGGACTACCGTCTAATGTGATAAATGGATTTGGCCATACAAGCGACATAATGTATATCGCTACTAATGGCGGAATTGGACGCTGGAATTATTCTACTAGTGATTGGATGAATCCGATGACTACCCTCGAAGGTTTACCATCAAACATTGTTGAAGACATATTAGTTGATGGTAATGATATTTGGTTAACTACACCGAGTGGGCTTGCAAAATATTCACCTGCGATGGGAACTATTACAACAATGAATTCTCAAAGCGGATTATTTGGAACCTCTACTTGGGGCCTTACTATGAAAACCAGTGGCGCTAATTCAACACTATTCATTTCACATGATGGACTTGGAAGGGAAAGGCCTGGTGTTTCAAGCTTTGATACAAGTACACCTACTACAATAGATACCCATCGGTTTGACCAGATTCCTTCCAATACTGTCTCTGCATTAGCCGCTGATTGGTGGGGATTGCATATCGCCACTGATATCGGACCAATGACGCATTGGAATGGACAAGTAAATGAATTTGAAGATGGTATGGCTTCTTGGCAAATAAGTGGCTGGCCTATTACGAGTATGGAAAGTGATGGCGAGGATGTTTTGGTCATTACCGGACAAGGTGCGGCAATTATCAAGGCCCGAACTGCAACCCATGCAATAACAAAATCTTGGATAAAAACAAATGCTTCGGATGGAATATTAACTGCAAATAATGTGTGGTTGACCACTGAAAGTAATGGATTATGGGGCTATGAAAGAACTGCATCTTGGACAGAGTTGGCCCGCTTTGAAATGCGTAGAGCGATACCATTGAATGCCGGTTTCAATATGCAAAATACAGACATTAGCGAATGGACCCATCCTGGCGCTCAAATACAATTGGTTGATGTTGACAACCCTGTCAAATTAGACTCTGCAGCCGGTGTTGCAGGTGCTCATGGATTGCTATTCCAAAATGTCCCTCTAACCTTTATCTCAACCGTGGATGGTGCGGCTACTTGGTCTCGCTCTGTTTCCTTAAAATATAATGCAACTGTCAATTTAACAAGTGACCCCGGTCTTGAAAATACTCTGCAGAATGCTGTTGATAATGCTGTGATGATAAATGGCACAAAAATTGTCACACTAACACTACGTTCTCCAAGTAATGGCTCACTACAGGCTAGGTTAGTTTATGATTATGTCAAGTTGGAAACTCCTATTGAAATGACTAATTTAATCGATAGACCAGATGATGGCGGTGGAGCATTGATGGCCGATTGGACACTTGTTCACGATGAAGACTTTGCACGTTACCTCGTATATGTTAACGAAGGACCATTCATTACCACTGGCGGAAATACATTAACTGCAGCAGACCTAACTGGAAGAACTATTGACAAAGCGATCTCATTGCATAGTCGTTTGTCAAGCGAAGTGACTACTGCAAACGGAGTCCCACTAGTTGATGGAACTGAATATTATGCCGCTATTGTCGTTGAATATAATGATGGAAGATTAGGCGTGGTTTCACTACCAATGGGCCCTGCAACACCTACTGATGAAGTTCCTAATTCACCACTATGGGCCGATGCTGGACCTTATGATGGTGGCCAAGATGGTGATTTAGAAGTTGAATGGGCACGATGTACTGCTCTTGATTTAGCGAGTACACGTATTTACACATCAACATCACAGATGACCGATATATTGGGTCTTAGCCCAACTGCTGATCTACCACCGAGTGAAGGAAATACAACCGTATTGTCGCTCGATGCTGGAAAACCATACTGGCTAGGTCTTACTTGTGTGGATGAGGCTGGCCAAGAAGATTGGCAAAATGCCACGATTATTGGACCAGTTGTACCAACTGGTGGACTAAACGATAACACTCCACCTGATAAATTAGAGAATGTTGCTGCAATAGATACTCCAGATGACGATGGTGGACGAATTACTCTCTCTTGGAATGTTAGCAGTGCTGAAGATTGTGCATTCTATGCTATCTTTATGATGGTGGGTGATGAAAATGTGGCGCTTGACGATCCAACTCATGTTCATGAATACTCACAGGTAATGGTCGTCAACGATTGTGCTGAAAACTCAGCGATAATATCCAGTATGGATGGAGTTCCTCTACAAGATGGTCAACTATACTGGGTTGGTGTTGTGGCATACGATGATTGGCTAAATGCCAACTTGGATGATGTCGATGTTGTTGGTGTGACGCCGTATAGAAACACAATTGGTTCAGGCACTACGCCGAGTCGTATTGGCGTTATCAATGCCTTTGACCATGCAGATGATGATGGAACCGCGATAGATGTTGTTTGGTCGATTTCGGATGCTGATGATTTCTCCCACTACATCGTGTGGGTTGCTGATAAACCAGTTACAGACTTGTCGTCACTTTGGGCTGCAAGAGGTGACGATTCAGCGAACTGTGCCTGTTTGAAGGTCAACAAGCAATGGATTGATGAGGATAAGAACCCAATTGAAATTACTATGAGTACTGCCCTATATGGAGGAGATTCTTTGTTAGAAACTGTTCCAAAATCAATAATGCCTGATATTGAACTTTATGTTACAGTCACTGTACATGACATCAAAGGAAATGTATTCCTTACCGATTTGGTTCAAGCAACTGTGACTCCAATTGATAATTTAAATGACAATATTGCGCCTGATAGATTACAAGAATTGCAACTATATGACAAACCTGCTGATGATGGTTCAACCCTATTATTGGACTTTAATTTGTCCGCCGATAGCGATGTTGATTCATATGAAGTCTATGCAGCAACTTGGCAATTCTCGTCAGTCAATACTGGTGGAGATGGCCCGGTTACTCCGATAGCAACTTTGTCAAGAACTCCAGAATTGCCTCTATCAATCAAATTAACCGCGGGAGATACACCTATTGTTTCTGGACAGATGGTTTGGGTAGCAGTAGTCGTAATAGACTCCTCTGGAAATTCCTTTGAAGATGAATTGATTGTAGTAAGTGCTGCATCTGTTGACGATGGAATCTATGACGAAGGTGCACACTTGCCAGATATCCAAGGGATCAATTTAGCATGGAATGAAGAAACCAATATTTTGGTACAATGGCATCACGCTACTTCTTCTTCTGTTCGCGGATATCAAATTTATATCTCCAGTGAAGAATACTCAAGCACAGAAGATGCTACTTTAGTTGGAGAGGTAAAGGCTAGCAATACCTTCCTAATTACTCAAAATGGATTTGAGAGCCTCACAAATGATACTGCATGGTATGTATCGGTAAGTGCAATCGATGATGAATTCAACAAGGAAAATGTCAAGCCGATTAAATTGGATGCGTTTGATGCTGGTGAAATTGGTGGTGAAAATAGTGGAGACGGTGTTGAAGATGAAAGTAAGCAATTAAGTTCATACTTGACGACTCCAAATCTGTTAGCTATTGGATTAGCAATTGTTGCCTTATTCCTAATTCTTGCAATTGTAAAAACCCGCGGAAGCAACAAGCGTCGTAGCAAGGATTGGGAATTACAAGAAGCAACTTGGGGATTACAAAGCCAAAATGATGCGAATTGGGACAATGTGCCGAAAGAAATGCCAACTCCTCCTGCTGCTACAATTAGTCAAACACAATCAAGTGACTTGTATTCCGCAGCTGACAGAATCAAAACTGACAGTTATGGGCGTCCAGCATATCAAAGCCAACAACCAGTGTTGCAGCCTGTCATAAACGATACATTACTTGATGAATTAACTGAAAATCCACCTCAACAAGCACAGCAAAACATTGACACATCTTTCCTTGATGACCTGTTGTGATGGGGGGAGACGAGGCGGGCCAATCACGTCCGCGTGATTCGGTATTCACCACAGTAACATGGGATGGCTTGAGCCATTTTGCCGATTATAAAACACATTTGAAGCGTTTGTCAGATCATGCTAAGCGATTGAGAATCTCTTTACCAGAAAATATTGAATCACTGATTAGTGAACATTTTTTGGCAATCCTGCCACTTGAAAATGGTCAACAAAAACAGCCGCTTGGCTTGGTGAAAATTTCTATTGATAGTGATGCAAATGTACAGTTATCCGCAAGACCCATCACATTACGTAATGAAGAAATTGAGGCGGTTACAGTACCTGCTCCAAGATGGAATAGGAAAGTCACTGGAACTAAACATGGCGATTGGGTTCCTTATCACCAAGCGAGGATGAAGGCGGATGATGTTGGTGCAGACCTCGCCTTGTTAGTACATGATTTTTCAATAATCGATGGAGATAGAGCCTCGCCAATATTACTCGATGAGGATGGAGTGGTATGGTATTCTAATAGCGAGTCAGGTGGCGTAGAAAGTATCACGAGAAGTATAATATTAACAAATCTTGAAGAGCATGGATTACCATTTCAAAACGGTAAATTAACGGAAAGATTAGTTGCAAGAGCGCATGAAATGGTGGCTCTAGGAAGTGGCATGGGTGCAAGCCGTATTATCACAATAGATGGCGAGGACATTGGAGGGGCTGCTAATGAACTTACTCAAATCTGTCAACAGATTCTATCCCAACACTATGCAGATTCTGATAACTGGACAAAGATGGTGAGTTGAATGTCTTGTCCAATTCTAAACTTACGCAATAGGCTAAACGATGAGGGGTTGGTTGGAAAAGACGCAACACAGTATGGCTCTCCTGATTCTGTAATCCTGCTATCAGGTGGACCTGCGAGTCATCTAGCGCGCCATTCATTTCTTTGTGGCCCAAGTTCTAAACGTGTTGTTATCAAGCAACCAAGTAGACAGAAAATAGCCGCACAAGCGCCAACTGATGCATTGAATGGCGAATTTAATCTTGTCATCAAAAAGCAACAATTTGTCGCCGAGATTGAACAATGGAGACATGGTTGCTGGTATCATTCAGACTCTATCTCATCGGATGGGTTAGATGATTTGTTCATTAAATTAAGACAACATAGCATTGAGGCAGAGTTCGTTTCTAATTCAATCATCAGCGACCAAACTCTTCCAAAGCGGCCTTTTTGGAGTGGGGGGTTGGCATATGATATGTTACAATGGACTCAACCAATCGCTTTGCAAAACCCCCCTGCAGAAGGTTCACTGCTAGCGATTCTTTGGTTGATTGACAAAGTGGTCATACATGATAAGAACACTCAACAATTAGATGTCTATTCATTATCTGATGATGAATGGTCCAATCGAGTAAACAATATTATTTCTGACTTTGATAATCCTATATTTGAACCACCAATATTGCCAAGTGGAGAAATTAGTGAACATAGTAGCCATAGTGATGAAGAGCATGAAAAGGTTGTAAATCTGATTCAAGATTCAATTCGTTCCGGCCAAGTTTACCAAGTTAATTTTGGTAGAAAATGGAGTGGTAATTTGCTCGACCATCCAAGTGATGTATTTGACCGTCTTTCAATTGAAAACCCTGCACCATTTTCTGCATATATTGAAGCGGAAGATATGGGGTTTGCATTAGCTTCAAGTTCACCAGAAACATTGCTGAGATGTAATGATGATGAAATCAACACCGCACCAATAAAGGGCACTTGTCCAAGAGGCAGGAGTAGTGAAGAAGAAGAATTACTACGTATTGAAATGTTAGCAGATGAAAAAGAAAGAAGCGAACATAGAATGTTAGTTGATTTAATGCGTAATGATCTCTCTGAAGTTTGTTCTGTCAGTACAGTAAAGGTTGATAGGTTTGATGTAGAGGTTTATGCTGATGTTCAACATTTGGTTAGCCACATTAAAGGTTCAATATTACCCAATAGAAACGGAATAAATGCAATTCAAGGTATTTTTCCTGGAGGCAGTATTACTGGATGTCCAAGAACCGCAGTTTGTGCTGCAATAGACCAATTAGAAGGACAATCACGTTCCTTTTGGACTGGTTCAGTCGGTTGGATTGACGTGTTTAATGGTTCTAGTTCTTGGAATATTTTGATTCGAACATTAGAGGCTCGTAGAAATAGAAACCTTTGGAGTGGAACAATTGTTGCCGGAGGAGGAATCACGATTGCAAGTAATCCAATGGCTGAAGTCTCCGAAGCGAAATGGAAGGCTGTTGCTCTGCGAAGAGCATGTGGCTGGATTGCAACGGATGAACAAAAAGGCCATTCTGCACAACTGAGCATCTATCCACAGATTGCTGAAAGTAGTGATATTAATGAATTTGAAGATGGACCTCTTGGCGAAGTATTTCAACTTGAAGAAATTCGTAATTTGATACGAGATGATTCGACGCCAATTACCTCTTGTGGCGTATTATTAGTTGATAATCTGGATTCATTTACCTATAATATTGCACATAGTGTTGCAATTCTTGGGCATAATGTCACTATTATTCGTGGTCGGGGAGCGATTGCAGATGTATTTTCAGAACCAACTGCATTATTTGATTTACTGGAATTGTTAAACCCAACTCACTTGATATTAGGCCCTGGTCCGGGAAATCCATCTGATTCAGAATTGACTATGGCTATATCCAATCATGCTCTTGCAGGACAATTGAAAATGCCAATATTGGGAGTTTGCCTTGGACATCAGGCGTTAGCGGAAGCAAGTGGAATGAATGTAATACGGGCCCCATTAGGGCCTGTTCATGGCACTCCAAGGCCGTGCCATCACAATTCAAGTGGCATTTTTGGTGGAATGAATTCTCCTACGGATTTCACACGCTATCATTCCTTGGTAGCGGTGGATGAAAAATCACAATCTGATTTTGTTATTTCAGCCACCGATCAAAGTAAATCAATCATCATGGCACTCCAACATCCAACACTAGCGATTTGCTCTGTTCAATTCCATCCAGAATCTGTCGGGTCCCCGAATGGAGGAGTATTGCTGGCTAATTTCTTGAAGATGTATGCGGATGCTTGAAGAATCTAGTCCGTCTGGGCTTGGTTGAGGGAACACTTTGCCTACCTGCCGTTACTGCTCCAGCATATATCCGCGCGACTTTTTCATACATGGAAATGGACCTCGAACACAAGTTTGTGTTCGCTGTGGAGTTGAGCAAGGTTTGATTACCGCTGAAGAGGCTCCAACTCTATTCAACACTTCACAAAAGAATGCAAGATTCAGTATTGTTGCACGTAGATACAGTATGTTCCTTTATCTGCCAATTTTGTGGATTTTCTGGTCTACTTCACTATCAGGAGTTGCTCCTTGGGGTATGTATTTCCTCATAGTTCTAATCTTGTTAACACTGATGGCTCCACTTTGGTTCATCTACCGCTCTTCCCAATTCTCTGGAGATATGGCGCGATTAACTCCTGCCTATGAACGCCCAGAGGGTCATTGATTCTATTATTCAATCATAACTGAATCAGTTTGTATAATTCCCATGCAATCCATCCGGGAATAAATCCGGCTACTACATCTACGACATAGTGCTGCTTTGTCCAAAGTGCACTTAGTGCAATAATTACTGGAAATAAGAATGGCCAGTTACCAACTTCTGGAACATTGTTCCAAACATGGAATGCAACTAATGTAGCGACTGATACATGCATACTTGGAAAACAGTTGGTATTATCATCGTACTTTTGAACAAATTGCATAAAACGAACACTACGGGTTTGTTTCATCTCGCTGAAATCTCTCCAGGCAGCTGGTGTTTCTACTGGATAATAACGAAAGAAGGCCATTTGAATGAATAACAAAAAGACGAAGGACATGAATGAATAATTATATTGTCTCATGTTATCAATCGTCAGTACTGTTGCAACAATCATTGGATAATACAAACCAGAATATAGCCAAACCCAAGAACCTTTGAATTTGAAAAGTTTGTCAACTTTCATATCGAATTGTTTTGCAGGTTTTATCATATGGTTTTGTGTTAGAAAATAAAATTGATACACTCCAACAATTAGAAAAATTGTCATCGTGATAGCGACAATTAGATCACCTAATGGCATCATATGTCGCCGTCTCTAATTTTTCACCTTCAATGTTGTGATGATTTTCACCTAAAGGAGTGTCTTTAGCTCCTTCACTGTTTACTACCGCTTAGGATTTGGCGTGAATTTTTAGGACATCTCCGTCACTTAATTCGTGTTCTGCGCCGACTACTCTCCTAGTTCTTCCATCAACGCCTTTGATAAAACCGTCACCTAAGTCTGAATGAACTTTGTAAGCGAGAGGTTTTGCTTGAATGGCATTGGCTACGACAAAGGCGTCTGGTAACACTTTGCCATCCCCGTCAGTCCAATGCAATTCATCTTGAACAGGATACACAACAATGTGGTCTAATTCATCGAAGAGAACTTTGTCAATTATTGTTGCAATACCTGTGCCTTTATTGGATTTTAAGCGCTCCTGCATATGTGATAATGCTTTGAGTTGTGCTTCATTCAAGCTTGCTTTATCAAGTATCTCGAACGTTTCTTGCCCGCTGATATAATCTATCAATCCTGCAGATTGCGCCCTTCTTAATGCTAATTCTACATCGGCCATGCAAGGAATTATTGCTCCATTTGAAGTTATGTTTTGTAGCGCCCCTTCAGGTGCAATGTCGCATTTATTTGCCGCAATATGAATTGGAAATAGAGCGATACGTACTCTGATTGCCAATTTGTTAATTATCTCGTCTTGCCAATTCCAAGGTTGGCCACAATCTCCAACTTCATTTTTGAATTCATCATACGCATTGGCAACCGTATTGAGATTTGCACCCAACCCTGTCAATCTTTCATGAATAAACGAGACCAATCCTTTCTCTCCTTCTGCTTGGACTCTTCTTACTCCTCTTTGCCAACCATCCATAAGTATTCCAGAAATCCACGCATCCAATTCATTGGCGAGAAACTCTATCTCCTGATTAATTCTTAATTGGGCATCTTCTTTTGTTTGCCCTGCTCCAATCGGGTTTCCTTCAATATCTGTAGATCCTGCTGCATCAACTACCTGAATTAGTGCATCGCTATTGGCCAAATCGGACAAGAAGGCATTACCTCTTCCCTTTCCTTCACTAGCACCTGGAACAAGTCCTGCCACATCCACTAAGAAGCATGGAACCAATCTACGGAAGCCAACACAACTTCCTGTTCTTGGCTGACAAATGCTGCCTTGGCGTTGGTCCTCATCTGATATTGGTTGTAAACGACCTTCTGATTCTAATCGTTGCCTAATATCTTTACAGGGGCATGGCTTTCTCGCTTCAATAAAAGCCACACCAACATTCGGTTCTATTGTACAAAATGGATAATTGGCAATATCAACTTTGGCAAGTGTCGCTGCACTGAAAAAAGTGGATTTGCCTACATTCGGTTTTCCGACAAGACCGATGCGCATGGGGAATCCCCCTTCACGCCTCAGAGATACGGGCGACCAAATCTTTCTTTGTTCCAGATGCATCTAAGCCCAAAGAAGTTGCAAGTTCAACCAATTCCACTTTCTTCATCTTGTTGAGGTTGGTTTTGGAAGGAACTTCAACTGCTACGTCGGCTTCTTTTGCTGGAGTTGCAGAACGGATCTTTGCAATTGCGATATCAAGTTCTGGCAAGTTGATTTTGCCATCGCCGTCAATATCAATGGCTGAAACAAGTGCGCCCATTTCCCAAGGAGGGAGATTTGCAATCTCGGTATTTTTCAATGCCATTTGAAACTCATAAGCATCTATCATGCCAGAATCATCTAAATCAATAGACTTGAAGAATTGGAAAATTGATTGTTCAGAATTCGATAAGTACTCAGCGAGCATTATCAATTCCTTAGCAACCTCTTCCTCGGATTCTTCTGTTGCTTCTTCGGTTACTTCTTCGATTGCTTCTTCTACTTCAGGGACCTCGGTAATCTCATCATTGTGAAGTGTTGCTGAAACTGCAATTACTGTGCTTCCACCTTCGTCCTCTTCCATTTTCCCAACTACAAGTGTTGTGTCAATTCCAACTCCTCGCCCAAGTAAAGTACGAATTGTCGTAGTTCCATCACCAATATTGTAGGTATCAATATCTGAAACTGATGATTGTGTATGACTTGAAGTTAATTTCGAAGAACTTGTTCTGATTACAACAAGTGTAGCCAAAATTGCCCCGATTGCTGTGAAGTAGAACAGAGCTGCACCGACTAGATAGAAACCTCCAGTTTGTGCAACTGCATCTTCAACACCTGAATTTGCAACTGCCTGTGTAGTAAAGTCTCCAAGTAAATTTGTCATTGTAGTAGCAAAACCTCCGAACAATACAAACCATACAGTTAGATTTGCCTTACTCGGTTCGGCAAGGTCTTTGTTACAGGCTAATGGATAGGAAATATATGCGCCTGAAAGAATCATC